>Ga0134098_1000733_pt1 | contig 31767 bp, 36 predicted proteins | sample 9_3taG_FD_94456 | JGI IMG/M metagenome (GOLD analysis project Ga0134098, IMG submission 94456) | Switchgrass degrading microbial communities from high solid loading bioreactors in New Hampshire, USA - 9_31_10_142_A3 metaG | ecosystem: Engineered > Bioreactor > Semi-continuous > Anaerobic >... | reverse complement strand
CCATAATACTGTAAAAAAGACGCAGTGTCATTGGGATACACTATATCATCCATAATTGTGCAACAATGCAATATCTGTCCAAATGGCTTATTTTGAAAATAGTGAAAATATATGATTGAGTGAAAAACGAGAGCAAATAAAAGAAATATTAGGGAGAGTTGGAAATGCTAATGAAAAGGGTTCTTATTGTCGATGATGCAACTTTTATGAGGTTCACTCTGAAAACCATACTTGAGAAAAACGGATTTCAGGTGGTCGGCGAGGCTAAAGACGGTTCTGAAGCAGTAATAAAATATAAAGAATTAAGGCCTGATATCGTTACAATGGATATTACCATGCCTAAAACAGGCGGAATTGAGGCGTTGAAAGCTATTAAGGCCTATGACCCTAAAGCAAAGGTGGTTATGGTATCCGCATTAGGACAGGAACCTTTGATAAAAGAGGCGATAGAGTCAGGCGCCAATTATTTCATCATAAAGCCTTTCAAAGAGGATCATGTGATTGAGGCTCTGAATAAAGTACTTATAGCATGAGAGACAGACGGAAAAAGGGTGAATCAGGATAATGCACACCATAAAAAGGTCTTCCCCAATGATGCTTTTTTAACCTCGCCCATGGGGTGGAAGACCTTTTTTACTTTCTTTCTTCGCGAAGAAAAGCCGTTAAATGTAGATTACTCAAGACTTTGTTGCGATATATTTTTCGGAATAAATGTCATTTGTCCGCTTTGTAAAAGCTTATTGTCACTATAAATCCAAATGCTGTTTGACTCGGGCTTGTAAAGCCTATTTTATTTGCAATTAAAATTTCTGTCGAAGCCGCAGCAGGCGGACTAAAATAGCGGAAAAATATAGCCAAAACAAATAAAACAACGACATGCCTACAAGCAGAAATTTTCGGCAGTTTGATTACCCATTTGCTTGCACCCTTTCGCTCCTCTAATAAATTCTCAAGTCCAAGGATAACCCCTGCTTTCGCATTAACTACATTAAAAAATAATGAAAGCACAATATTTGCACAGTGCCCCTTTTTGATTCTTCAGGGCAAATCCGCTGAAAATAATCGAGAAGCCATTGCCGGATTTTCACCGTGATTTTTGTGTAACTTTATCATTAGCTATACAAATTATTAATACCAAAATTAAAATTTTTAATATTTTATATAAATATAATTGATAAATTTTAAAAATAATATATAATATATAATGTAGTGTATTAATATTATTAATTTGATGATTTAAAAAATTAATATTTCGATTTGAAGCATAATATATTTTAAGAGGTGATTATATGACAAGGGAAGCTCTGGGAAAGTGTCCTGTCTGCAACGCCGAAACAGAAGTTACAAGGATCAGCTGCGATTACTGCGGCACAACCATAGAAGGACACTTTAAATTATGCAAGTTCTGCAAGCTTACCGCCGAGCAGAAGGCTTTCATAGACGTTTTCATCAAGTGCAGGGGAAATATAAAAGAAGTGGAAAAAGAGCTTGGTGTATCCTACCCTACCGTAAAAAGCAGGCTTGAAGACGCAGCAAGCGCCCTCGGATACAAAAGCGGTCCGGAACCTGCGGTTGCGAGCAGAAAGAAAGACGTGCTGGATAAGCTGAACAACGGTGAGATATCTGTTGAAGAAGCCCTAAACCTTTTAAAGGAACAGGACTAAAAAGGGATTAATTAGTGGGGAGGTATGATATATCATGTCAAACAGCGAAGAGAGATTGCTCATACTTAAGATGCTTGAAGAGGGTAAAATAACCAGTGAAGAAGCGGCAAGGCTTTTGGAGGCCCTTGAGGGATCGGCCGGAAGCGCCCAGGAAGGAGGCGGCGCGAGACGGCAAAGGCATCCCAATTTCTATGATGAAATCGAAAAGGCAAGGCAGAGGCTTAACGAATGGAAAAGGGATTTCAATAAAAAGTACAGCCAGAAGGATTTTGACCGCCTTGTTGAAGAATTCTGCGACAAGGCTGAAAGAATCGGCAGGAACGTAGCATCCGCGACCCTTGGCATTGTAGACAAGATGATTGATTTTGTAGGCAGTTTTGTAGACACAAGCGCATTCAACATATTCGGAAGTTATGCTGCCGAAGAGAGGTCTTTTGAGGTCCAGGCCGCCGAAGGGACAGACCTTACGGTCGAAGGGCTAAATGGGCATATACTCGTTAAAAGGCACCTGGATGATAAAATAATGATAAGGTCTAAAGTGAGAAGTCCTCAAAACAATGCGGATGAAATACTGGCTTTTAGTGAAGCCGGCGGTGCCGTATCGCTGAAACTCAATAAGACAGGCAACCTCAGCGTAAGCCATGAGGTTTTCTTGCCCGCCATAAAGCTCGGCACCGTTAAATTTGAGACTTCAAACGGTAAAATATACGTGGAAGACTGCCTGTCCGACGTCTTCGAATGCATAACAAAAAACAGTCCGGTGGACTTGATGGGCGTAACCAGCGATAAAATAGCTGTAAGCACCAAAAATGCAAGGATACAGATAGGCTATGTCATAGGCCGGAATATAGACATTAACACCAACAACTCAGTTATTGATATGAAAAATGTCAAGGCGGAGACCGTCAAAGCTGTCACAACCAACGGGAGGATATTTATAGAAAACGTCCAGAATTACGGCAACCTGTCTGAAACAAACCTCCTCCTCAAGACCTCCTACGGAGGCATAAAGATAAACATGAACGATATGGACAACAGGGGCTATAAAGTTAAGGCCCAGACAGCGGGCGGCAGCATAAACCTGCTTATTCCCGAGCTGATATACTACAATATAAACAAACAAGGTGCCGGAAGGAGCTTTGTGGAGGCTGAGAGCAACGGCTATGTCAACTACCCCGTTAAGGTTAACATATATGCCGAAACTGTCAACGGAGACATAGAGGTCGTTAAATAAGCGTGTACCCAAGAGACGGGTGCGGATATTCAGATCCGCACCCTCTTTTGTTTTGAGATGTGGATTAAACAGAAATTATATGCTATAATAAACAATCGTGAATTCACAATTTTATATGAGGTGCGAAATGTTTGACAAACTGGAACTAACTGAAAATAGATTCGAAGAAATCAACCTAAAGTTGAGCGACCCGGCCGTAATCTCAAACCAGGATGAATACAGGAAGCTGATGAAAGAGCATTCCGAGCTGGAAGAGATTGTGGCAAAATACCGCGAGTATAAAAAGGTGAATAAGGATATTTCAGATGCCTTGGAGCTCCTTCAGGATAGGCTGGATAAAGATTTCAGGGAAATGGTGCAGGCAGAGCTTGATGAGGCGAAGAAAAAGCTGGAGCATATAAAGAAGGAGTTAAAAATCCTCCTGCTTCCCAAGGATCCCAACGATGACAAGAGCGTTATAGTCGAGATCCGCGGCGGGGCCGGCGGTGAGGAGGCTGCTCTTTTTGCCGGAGACCTTTTTAGGATGTACACCAGGTATGCGGAAAGGAAGCGTTGGAAAACGGAAATCCTCGATGCGAACCCGACTGAAATCGGAGGTTTCAAGGAAGTTGTCTTCTCAATAGAGGCTAAAGGCGCATACAGCAGGCTGAAATTTGAAAGCGGTGTCCACAGGGTCCAGAGAGTTCCTGAGACAGAAGCCAGCGGCAGGATACACACCTCTACCGTCACTGTAGCCGTTCTGCCTGAGGTTGAAGAGGTCGACGTGGATATAAACCCCGCAGACCTGGAGATAGACACCTTCCGTGCATCGGGAGCAGGTGGCCAGCATATCAATAAAACCGAGTCTGCAATAAGGATAACCCATAAACCTACCGGAATTGTGGTTACCTGCCAGGACGAGAGGTCACAGCATAAAAACAAGGATAAGGCTATGAAAATCCTCAGGTCCAAGCTGTATGAAATGGCGCAGCAGCAGCTGAATTCTGAGGTTGCCCAGGCGAGAAAAAGCCAGGTGGGTACCGGTGACAGAAGTGAAAGAATAAGGACCTACAACTTCCCTCAGGGCAGGGTTACCGATCACCGAATCGGACTGACGCTTTATAAAATAGAAGAGATTCTGGACGGCGACCTGGATGAAATAATTGACGCGCTGATTACTGCCGACCAGTCTGAAAGGCTTGGCAGCGGCACTGACGATGATGAGTGAAAGAATAAACCTTCCGCCTGATGAATAATAATTTATTGTATTATTTATTAGGAGGAAGCATGTGAAACATTTGGTTAAAGCGACCATTGTAGGCCTTATCTCCGGCATTGCGGGAACGGGTATCGGAGGTTTAGCGGCCTTTTTTATTAACTCTGTTAATAAGCGGTTTTTAAGCTTCACGCTGGAATTTTCAGCAGGACTGATGACGGCGGTAGTGTGTTTCGAGCTGATACCCGAAGCATTTCATCTGGGCGGCACTTTATTCGCCTTTGCCGGCATCTTCATCGGAATATTCATGGTAATCGGAATTGAAAACTTTGTCAGGCAATCAAAATTTCTGAAAAGCAGTCATGGCAATGCCGGCTTGCTGAGAGCAGGAATCCTTATGGCTATTGGGATAGCCTTGCACAACTTTCCTGAAGGCTTTGCAGTAGGGTCAGGCTTTGAAGCATCGCTGAGCCTTGGAATAACAATTACTGCCGTCATTGTCATACATGACATACCTGAAGGGATTGCCATGGCTGTTCCTATGAGGGCCGGCGGATTCTCAAAGCTTAAATCCTTCCTCTATACGGTGCTGTCGGGAGTTCCTATGGGATTCGGCGCTCTGCTCGGAGCTGCCCTGGGAGAAATCTCAAAACAGTTTATTTCCATATGCCTTGGGTTTGCAGGAGGAGCCATGCTATACATAGTATATGGAGAACTGGTTCCTGAGTCCAAAAAATTATATCTGGGCAGATTATCTTCCGTTGGTAATGTTTTAGGTATAATTTGTGGTATAATAGTGTCAATATATAATTAAAGGGGATAGAAATGAAAAAGATATTGTTTGTGTGCACCGGAAACACATGTAGAAGCAGCATGGCTGAAGGCTTGTTCAGAGCCGCCCTTGAGAAAGATGCCGAGCTTGCCGGGCAGTTTGTTGCAGCTTCGGCAGGCATCGCAGCATATGACGGAGACCCTGCCAGCCAGAATTCTATCATATCTTTAAAAGAGGGCTGGGGAATCGACATCGGTTCTCACCGCGCAAGGAGTTTAAATTATGAGGATATTGCAGAGGCATATCTGATACTGACGATGACAAGGAGCCATAAAGAGGCCATTCTCTCCCGGTTTCCGGAAGCCGGGCCAAAAATATTTACTTTGAAAGAGTTTGTCATGGATTCGCCGTCGGAAAGCCAAAGGAGCGAAGGAACCCATGCTCTTGACATATCCGACCCTTACGGAATGCCTTTGCAGGTATATAAAAGCTGCGCGGAGGAAATCAAAAAAGCTGTGGACAAGCTAATACTGAAATTAAAAAAACACGTAACATAAACTTTTTTTGACATCATCATATCAATGCTATAAAATAATTAGATGAGAATATATTTCCTACTCTGGAGGATTGTTATGGTTATTGCAATTGGTAGCGATCATGGCGGTTACGAATTAAAAACACAAATCATTAAGTATTTGAATGATAAGGGGTATCAGGTTAAGGATTTTGGGACCTGCGACGGCAATCACTCGGTTGACTATCCTGAATACGGATTGGCTGTAGCGGAAGCTGTTAAAAGCGGAGAATGTGAGAAAGGTATCATCGTTTGCGGTACCGGTATTGGAATTTCCATGGCCGCAAACAAAGTCCCCGGCATCAGGGCGGCGCTGTGCACCGACAGCTACATGGCGAGGATGAGCAGGGAACACAATGACGCCAATGTCCTGGCTCTGGGAGGTAGGGTTATAGGCGTGGGACTTGCTCTTGAGATAGTCGAAACATGGCTGAATTCTGAATTTCAAGGTGGCAGGCATAAGACAAGAGTGGACAAGATCTCCGCAATCGAGAAAAAATATCTAAAATAATAAATGGAGGATTCTTTTATGGACAATGTTTTCGTATTTGACCATCCGCTGATACAGCATAAAATATCTCTGCTGCGGGATAAGAACACCAACACCAAGGAATTCAGGGAGCTTGTTTCGGAAATTGCCATGCTTATGGGTTATGAAGTAACCAGAAGCATGCCGTTGAAAGAAGTAGAAATCGAGACTCCTGTAGGCATTGCGAAGACTAAGGTTATATCAGGAAAGAAGCTGGGCATAGTCCCCATATTGAGAGCAGGTCTCGGGATGTTAGACGGAATGTTGAGCCTCCTGCCTATGGCAAAGGTAGGCCACATAGGCTTGTACAGAGATCCGGAAACCCTCGAACCGGTAGAATATTACTGTAAGCTTCCTGTGGATGCTCATGAAAGGGAAATTGTAGTCCTTGATCCCATGCTCGCCACAGGCGGTTCCGCTTCCGCAGCCATCAAATATATTAAGGAGAAAGGCGTTAGCAACATCAAGCTCATGTGCCTCATAGCCGCAAAAGCAGGTATAAAGAGGATTAACAAAGACCATCCCGATGTCGAAATATATTGTGCTGCCGTAGACGAAGAATTAAACGATCACGGGTATATAGTTCCCGGCCTTGGGGATGCCGGGGACAGGCTGTTCGGAACCAAATAGCGAAATAATAAAAGTGCTGTAGACCTGTGGTTTTGATTTTTTCTATATTCAATCCACACATTTGTATTGTTTTAGCCGGATGCTGATGACAACGCGGACCTAAATTATAGGGGGTAAAATTATGAGGCCTTCATGGGACGAGTATTTTATGGAGATTGTAGACCTTATCAAAACCCGTTCGACCTGTGTAAGGCGCCAGGTTGGTGCCTTAATTGTCAAGGACAAGCGCATACTTGCCACAGGCTACAACGGGGCGCCCATGGGGTGCAAGCACTGTACTGAAATAGGCTGCCTGAGGGAAAAGCTTCAAATTCCTTCCGGGCAGAGGCACGAGCTTTGCAGGGCCATCCATGCGGAACAGAATGCCATTGTGCAGGCTGCATACTCCGGGACAAGCGTAAATGGCGGAGTGCTGTATGTAACCCACCAGCCATGCGTAATGTGTGCGAAAATGATAATTAATGCTGGCATAAGCAAAATCGTATTTAGAGGTGATTATCCTGATGAGCTCGCAATGGAGCTTTTAGAAGAAGCCGGTATAGAAGTGGTGAAGATTTAAAAAAGTATGAAATGTATTTTTATGGAAATAATTTAGTTATGTGTCAGCATAGCATGGTTAAAGTATTTAAAGAGGGTGTTTTCGGTGTATATAGAGTATTTGATCTCTATAGTTCTGGCATTTATCGTGGCATTCTCCGCTACTCCCATAGCTAAAAAGATTGCTTTCAAGATAGGTGCCGTAGATATACCTAAAGATGACAGGAGGATGCATAAAAAACCTATAGCCCTGTTTGGCGGAGCAGCTATTGTTTCAGGTTTCCTCGTTTCAATATTATACAACCTGGCAACTGCCTATGAGATGTTTTTTGTAGACCATGAACCGCGTGAATTGTGGGGTCTTTTTTTAGGCATCGTTATCATAGTAATAATGGGTATCGTGGATGACATAATGCATTTAAAAGCGAAGGTAAAACTGGCCTTTCAACTGGCAGCGGCAATTGCGGTTGTGGCCGTGTCCGATACCAGAATCAGCGTCATTACAAACCCCTTTGCCAGCGACGGGTATTCCATACTGCCCGGTTACATATCATATCCCCTTACCATACTGTGGATAGTAGGAATTACCAACGCCATCAATTTGATTGACGGCCTTGACGGTCTGGCTGCAGGAGTTGCGTCTATTTCTTCCCTGTCGCTGTTCTTTGTATCTACGCTGAATATCGCCGTCGGCGCCGACCCTTATACATCGATAATCACGGCTGCCCTTGCCGGGTCTACGCTGGGATTTCTCCCCTTCAACTTCAACCCGGCAAAGATATTCATGGGTGAAACAGGTTCAGCTTTTCTTGGTTTTACCCTTGGAGTCATATCAATCCAGGGAACGCTTAAATCCTACGCGGCCATATCGATCGCAATACCGATTCTGGTGCTGGGCCTTCCCTTATTTGACACAGCCTTTGCCATATTGCGAAGGCTGATAAGCGGTAAACCTGTCATGTCCGCTGACAGGGGACACCTTCATCACAAGCTCATTGACATGGGGCTGAGCCAGAAACAGTCTGTGTTGGTGATGTATATTGCAAGCGCCGCCCTGGGGCTATGTGCTATAGTCCTGGCGAGCAACGGGGTGTTGAGTGCCATCATACTGCTTATATCCGTATCGGTATTTGTCATAGGCGGAGCCAGGTATATGAACGAAATAAGCGGTGACTCCGGCGATCCCGGCCATGAGGAGGAGGATATGGTTTCAAGCTCTGACGGGTCTGAATCCAAAAGCGAAAATACGGATGATAAAAAGGTCCCTAAGGACAACGCCTCCAAAATCATTATGGATAATATCAAATATCAAAAACCTTGAAAAATCATAGAAGCATCGAAGGAGGCCAGAAATGGAAAAACTTAAAGTGATGACGGTTTTCGGAACCAGGCCGGATGCTGTAAAAATGGCTCCCCTGGTAAAGGAACTTGAAAAATGTGACCTGGTCAGGCCTGTCGTATGCGTCACTGCTCAGCACAGGCAGATGCTCGACCAGGTTTTACATATATTTGATTTAGTCCCTCACTACGATTTGAACATAATGCAGGACAGGCAATCCCTGGAATACATAACAACCCGGGCCCTGGAGGGTTTAAGCGAAGTTTTGGAAAAGGAAAAACCGGATATCGTCCTTGTACACGGCGATACCACCACATGCTTTGCAGCTGCTCTGGCAGCCTTTTACAAGAAGATAAGCATCGGCCATGTGGAAGCCGGGTTAAGAACACACAACAAGTATTTCCCCTACCCTGAAGAAATGAACAGAAAGCTTGCAGGCGCGTTGAGCGATTTGCATTTTGCTCCTACCGTATCAAACAAGTCAAATCTGCTCCAGGAAGGTGTAAGCGAAAGCAAAATTTACATAACGGGAAATACGGTTATAGACGCCCTGAAAACTACCGTTAAGAGCGATTACAGCTTTGAAGAGCCCCGGCTGAATAAAGTTGATTTCGCAAGTCGCAGGGTTATAACGGTAACCGCCCACAGGCGGGAAAACCTGGGTAGCCCCCTTGAAAACATATGCATGGCTTTAAAATACATTGCGGACAAACGCAATGATGTTGAAATTATTTATTCTGTGCATCTCAACCCTGCGGTACAGGAAGTTGCATCAAGAATACTCGGCGGCCACAGCAGGATCCACCTTATAAATCCTCTTGGTGTCCAAGACATGCACAATCTGATCAGCAGGTCCTATATGGTAATGACTGATTCCGGCGGACTGCAGGAAGAAGCCCCTGCCCTTGGAAAGCCTGTGCTGGTTCTGAGAAATGAGACTGAAAGGCCTGAAGCGGTAAAAGCAGGTACCGTCAAGCTTGCGGGAACCGATAAAAACAGGGTATCTTCCCTGGCCCTTGAGCTGCTCGATGATACGGGAGAGTACAACCGCATGGCTAAAGCAGTCAATCCATACGGAGATGGCAAGGCTTCTGAAAGAATTGTTAAAGCGCTTCTTTATGAGTATGGATTTAGCAGTGAAAAGCCTGAGGAATTCAGATAAATTCCCTTTGGTTACCCTTGGGCTATGGTAGCCGCGTTACAAAATCAAAAATTGTTGATTTTTCTTTTGCATTAATATTTGTACAAAATCGGATATAATTGAAAGAAAGTTTATGAAAAGTTAGAAAAACGTCAATTCTTTGTGAATTTTATGGCAATTACGCCTTTGATTAAATTTTTTGATTGTGATACGATATGCTTTGAAATTTTTTGCAAAGAGGCTTTCTAAAGCCTCTTTGCATATTTTATGAACTTAATATAAAATTAGTATTTTTATGCAAATAATATTTATGCGGCGTATTATGATTTATGAAATTTTTAACAACAAACTGGAACTGTTTTTAGCTAAAAGGGCGTTGGTCCTTTTTGCCATATTGGCAGTGCTCGATATCATGCTTGTCAGCCAAAGATGGGCTGTGCTTGCAGGATTGACGCTGGGAGGGATTTTGAGCCTTATAAGGTTCGGGAGCATGTCGGCTTTTTTTTCAAGGGTCCTTTTACCGGACTATGGAAAGCAAGCCACTGTCCTTCTGATTATTATAAGGCAGGTAGCTAATCAGGTTTTTACCATAATTTTTTTGGCATTGTCATTGATGTTGTGCCTGGAGTTTTTTGCAGGTGCGGTAGTCGGCATTCTGATTGTACCGCTTGTTATCATGATAAACGGTATAACAGAAGGTCTGGGCATCACAAAGAACAATTTTGACTAAAGAAGGTGTTACTGTGAGCATAGGTGAAAGATTAACCGAAGCTATCAGCCCGCGCAATTTATTCGACATCAATGTATTTGGCTTCAAGGTGCCAGTATCGGATACCGTCGTAATCATGTGGATCATTATGGCATTCCTGATCCTATTCGCTTTTATTATAACGCGCAATATGAAGTTAGTGCCCGAGGGTAAGCAAAATTTGGCGGAAGTGATAGTCGATTTTGTCAATTCCCTTTGTAAAAGCAACATAGGCCATAGTTGGAAGCTTTTCGCCCCTTACCTTGGTACCGTGATATTATTTCTGGCATTCGCAGATATGATTGCAATCTTTAATATTATACCCAACTGGGAGCAATTATATGATTTAACACACATAGAGTTTTTGAGGCACCTTCCGGAGCTTGAAATAAAACCGCCCACCCGGGACATCAATGTTACGGCGGCTATGGCTATAATGTCGATAGCGGTAGTTGCCATAGGCGGAATTATAGTAAAAAAGCCTTCAGGCTGGTTGAAAAGCTTTTTGCACCCAGTGCCTATAATCTTGCCCTTCAAAATACTTGACTACTTTATAAGGCCTACATCCTTATGTCTCCGTCTATTTGGCAATATCCTGGGCGCATTCATAGTCATGGAGCTTGCATACATCGCTTTTGCACCGATTTTCCCTGGATTTTTAAGTTTTTATTTTGATATATTTGACGGTCTCATACAAGCATACGTCTTTGTTTTCTTAACATCATTTTATATAGCAGAATCCGTCGAGTAAGGAGGTGGAAGGTATGAGTACTGCCGGTTTAATAGCTATCGCAGCGAGTATAGCCGTCTTTTGTGGTATCGGCGCAGGAATAAGCATAGGACTGGCGACAGGTAAAGCTACAGAGTCAATGGCCAGACAACCTGAAGCAGCAAGTAGGATACAAACTGTTACAATTCTTGGAGCAGCACTGGCAGAAGCGACTGCCATATACGGGTTTGTCATTGCATTGATAATGCTTCTCGTTTACAAGGGGGGCGCTTAACCATGATCCTGAATTTCGGAGCAGTTGATTTTAATATGCAGGAGGAGGGGCAATACCGCCCTCCTGCATGGCAATGGCAAAAGAAAGGGTGTATCGCATGTTAAATTTCGGGCCTACTTTTATTTGGACAATTGTCAACTTAATAGTTTTATACATAGTGCTAAAAAAGCTGTTTTTCAAACCTGTTACCCAGTTTATGGAAAACAGGACCAACTCTATAAGGAGTGACTTGGAAAAGGCTGAAGAAGCCAGGGCTTATGTCGCTGAGTTCAAGCAAAAGCAGGAAGAAGAATTGAAAGCAGCCCGCCAGGAAGCTGATAAGATATTGAGCAATGCGCGCAGCAGGGCGCAGGAAGAATATGATGCAATAATCAGTGCCGCCCGAGAGGAAGCTGAGGCAATTATGATGAAGGCGCGAGAAGAACTTGAACTTGAAAGGCAGCAAATGATAAGCAGCGTGAAAAATGAAGTGGCAACACTGGCGCTTGCAGCAGCCTCGAAGGTTATTCAGGCCAATATGGATACCGAAACCAATAGGGCTCTTGTAAACAAGTTTATAGATGAGGCAGGTGCGGCATAATGCCATTGGTAGAGAGCAGATATGCTGAGGCCCTTGTGGGCATATCCGAACAGTGTAAAGCCATTGGCGCATTTCGTCAGGAATTGCAATGGATTGTAAACATATACAACAGCCAGGAGGATTTTAGAAATTTTCTTCTAAGCCAAAAAGTTGACAAAAACGCTAAAAAGGATGTCGTTAAAAATATATTCAGCGGCAGGATAAGAAGTGAACTGCTGAATCTTCTGATGCTTTTGATTGATAAAGGCAGGGTAATGCTTGTGCCTGGTATTGCAAAAGAATTTGACAGGCTTGCAGACCAGAAGGAAAAAGTTTTAACCATGAAAATAATTTCTGCCGTCCCTCTCGAGGATGAGCAGGTTAACAAAATAAAGGAAAAATACAGGAGCATGTACAACGCGTCTTCTGTAAAGGCGGAGTTGGAAATTGACAATAGCCTTATCGGCGGGGTTAAAGTAAAAATCGGCGACAAAGTCTTTGACGGGACAGTAAAAAGTCAATTGGAAGAGTTAAGACAAATGATAGTCAACAGTTGATTAGAGGTGGCAGCGATGAATTTAAGACCTGAAGAAATAAGTTCTATAATAAAACAACAGATTGAGAACTACGGAGTCAAGACCAAGACTGAGGACGTAGGTTACGTAATGCAGGCCGGCGACGGCATTGCAAGAATATATGGGCTTGAAAACTGTATGTACGGAGAACTGCTGGAATTCGAAAACGGCGTTTACGGAATGGCGCTAAACCTTGAAGAAGATAACGTCGGGTGCGTGCTTCTGGGTAATGGAGAGGATATTAAGGAAGGCGTCGCTGTCAGGAGGACCGGAAGAACAGTGGAGGTGCCGGTGGGAAAGGCATTGCTCGGCAGGGTTGTCAACCCTCTTGGGATACCTCTCGACGGCAAGGGCGACATTGTCACCGATAAGTACAGGCCCATTGAGTACCCTGCTCCCGGCGTTACCGACAGGAAATCCGTCAGCGTCCCCCTTCAAACCGGCATCATGGCTATAGACTCAATGATACCCATCGGGCGCGGCCAGCGTGAATTAATCATCGGCGACAGGCAGACCGGAAAGACAGCAATAGCTATCGACACTATAATCAACCAGAAAGGCAAGGATGTAATCTGCATTTATGTTGCTATTGGGCAAAAGGCTTCATCCATCGCCGGCATAATTAATACCCTTGAACAATTCGGCGCTATGGATTATACAATAGTGGTGTCGTCTACAGCAAGTGAAATGGCCACAGTTCAGTATATAGCCCCTTATGCGGGCTGTGCTATGGCTGAGGAATTTATGTATAACGACCACAAAGATGTCCTCATTGTATATGATGACCTTTCAAAACATGCTGTAGCCTACAGGGCAATGTCCTTGCTGCTCAGAAGGCCTCCCGGAAGAGAAGCCTATCCCGGCGATGTGTTCTACCTCCATTCAAGACTGCTTGAAAGGTCTGCCAGATTGAGTGACGAAAAGGGTGGCGGCTCGATAACCGCCCTTCCGATAATCGAAACCCTTGCAGGCGATGTTTCCGCCTATATACCCACTAATGTCATCTCAATTACCGATGGGCAGATATACCTTGAGACCGAGTTGTTTTTCGCGGGGCAAAGACCTGCCCTGAATGTAGGCTTATCTGTCTCAAGGGTTGGAGGAGCCGCCCAGATAAAGGCGATGAAAAAGGTAGCAGGGCCATTGAGGATAAACCTTGCCCAGTACAGGGAGCTGGCGGTTTTTGCCCAGTTTGGTTCCGACTTAGACAAGTTTACGAGGGATAAATTAATACAAGGTGAAAGGCTGCTTGAAACGCTTAAACAGCCCCAGTACTCAACAATGGATGTGGAAGACCAGGTAGTAGTCCTATACGCTGCTACAAATAAATATCTTATGGATCTGCCTGTCAAAGAGGTCAGAAGCTTCAATACCGAATTGGTGAAATATATTAAAAACAGATACCCTCAGATAAGGCAGAATATTGCGGCTACCGGCGACCTGGATGCCGAAACTGAAGAGCTTCTCAAAAAAGGAATACAAGAATTCCTGGAAGAGTGGAATAAAGCGAGAGGGCGCTGAATGTCGAGAGTTGGTGATCATTAATGGCTAACATGCACGAAATAAAACTCAGAATTAAAAGTATCAGGGAAACGAAACAGATAACAAAGGCCATGAAGCTTATATCTGCTGCAAAGCTCAAGAAGGCCAGGCAGTTGCTGGAACAGACACTGCCTTATTTTGATAAGGTTAAGCTTACCATGGAAGATATTCTTGTGCACAGCGGTGACATTAATGGCCTGTTTTTTGATACAAGAGAGAATAAAAAGCGCAAAAAAATCGGCTATTTAATACTCAGCGGAGATAAGGGGCTTTCAGGCGGGTACAACCATAACATCATAAAATACGCTGAAAGCAAAATCGAAGTCGATAAGGATTATATCCTTTTTATCGCAGGACAAATGGGCAGGAGCTATTTTACAAGGAAAGGCTATAATGTGGACCCTGAATTCAATTATCCGGTCCAGGATCCAACGGTGTTCAGAGCGCGTGAAATAGCTGAAATGATGGTAGAAAAATTTATCAAGAATGAACTGGACGAGGTATACATCATCTATACGCTGATGGTCTCAACTATAAAGCTTGAACCTCATTGTATGAAGCTCCTTCCCCTGGACCTCAATTCATTGAGGGAAGAGCTGGGAATTACTGAAGGTACGGTTGACAAGGATGACAGCTTGATTTATGAACCCTCGCCCCAAGCGGTGTTCAGCATGCTTGTGCCCAAATACGTAAAAGGCATCATATATGGGGCTATGGTGGAAGCTTTCACAAGCGAGCAGAGTGCGAGAATGACAGCTATGGATAACGCTACGGCGAATGCTGATAAAATGCTGCACTCATTAAATTTGTACTATAACAGGGCAAGGCAGGCGGCAATTACCCAGGAAATTTCCGAAATTGTGGGCGGGGCGGCAGCGCTAGAACAATAAAAAGTACAATCTTTTGAATGGAGTGGGGAGTAACATTATGGAAGAAAATGTTGGAACTGTAACACAGATAATCGGTCCGGTTATAGATATAAGATTCAAGAGCGGAAATCTTCCAAAAATCTATAATGCTGTAAGAATTGAAAGCAACGGCATGAAAATTATTGCAGAAGTTATGCAGCACGTTGGCAATGATGTGGTGAGGTGTGTTGCCATGTCCTCTACCGATGGTCTGGTTAGGGGAGCAAAAGCGGTAGATACCGGAGATCCGATAAAAGTACCCGTAGGAAAAGAAGTCCTTGGGAGGGTTTTTAATGTGCTGGGTGAACCTGTCGACGGCATGGGTGACGTAGGCGCAAAGCAATTTTACCCCATCCATCGGCCTGCTCCAAGTCTGGAAGAGCAACTGCCTGCCACCGAGATCCTTGAAACAGGTATAAAGGTTGTGGATCTCCTGGCACCTTATCCTAAAGGAGGCAAAATTGGCCTGTTCGGTGGTGCAGGGGTTGGAAAAACAGTTTTAATCATGGAACTGATCAGAAATATAGCTACAGAGCATGGCGGTTACTCAGTGTTTACCGGCGTAGGCGAAAGGTCAAGGGAAGGCAATGACCTATGGCATGAGATGGGAGAATCGGGGGTTATTGAGAAAACTGCCCTTGTATTCGGTCAGATGAATGAACCCCCTGGAGCGAGGATGAGGGTTGGGCTTACGGGGCTGACGATGGCTGAATATTTCAGGGATGAACTGGGCCAGGATGTACTGCTGTTTATCGATAACATATTCAGGTTTATACAGGCCGGCTCCGAGGTTTCCGCCCTTCTGGGAAGGGTGCCGTCGGCTGTCGGATACCAGCCTACCCTGGCACAGGATGTAGGTGCCCTCCAGGAAAGGATAACATCAACAAAAAAGGGATCCATCACGTCGGTCCAGGCCGTATACGTGCCTGCTGACGACCTTACAGACCCTGCGCCTGCAACTACCTTTGCACACCTTGACGCAACAACCGTCCTTTCAAGGCAGATAGTGGAGCTGGGAATTTATCCGGCTGTCGACCCGCTGGATTCAACTTCCAGGATACTCGACCCGAGGATTGTAGGCGAAGAGCACTACTATGTAGCACGGCGTGTGCAGGAGATCCTGCAAAGGTACAAGGAACTGCAGGACATAATCGCTATATTGGGTATGGATGAGCTCTCCGAGGAGGATAAATTGACGGTATACCGTGCAAGAAAGATACAAAGGTACCTGTCTCAGCCTTTCTTTGTCGCGGAAACATTTACCGGATACCCTGGCAAGTATGTGCCCATAAAGGAGACCATAAGAGGATTTAAGGAAATCATCGAAGGCAAAATGGATGATATTCCCGAGGCTGCTTTTTACATGACAGGTACGATAGATGAGGTTTATGAAAACGCGAAGAATATGTAGGGAGGTGTGCTGGTGGCATCCACATTTTATCTGGAAATATTGACTCCTCTGAGAAAATTTTTTTCCGGAGATGTAGAAGAAATAGTGCTTAAGACCCTAGACGGCGAAATGGGAGTACTTAAGGGGCATATACCGATGGTTGTAGCTGTTGATATAGGCCCCATCAGGATCCTCCGTAATGGTGAGTGGCTCACTGCCGCCCTCTCTTCAGGATTTATGGAGATAACAAGAGATAAAACCGTCATTCTCGTAGACACCGCCGAATGGCCCCATGAAATAGATATCAACAGGGCCTTGGCAGCAAAGCGGAGAGCTGAGGAGAGACTCCACCAGAAAATGAGTCAGGTTGAACACCTAAGGTCTCAGGCTGCCCTGGCACGTGCGACGGTCAGGTTAAAGGTGACAAAGAAAATAGAGTAATTTCAGATTGTGAAGATATAATCTATGTTTGCCAGAGAGATTATATCATTGTTTTTTATTTCATATTCGGTATTGTTGGTGATTCTTACATTATTGACAAAAGTGCCGTTTTTAGAATTCAGGTCTTTGATATAATACGAGCCATCGCGGCTGATGATCTGGGCATGGACTTTTCCTATTGCATTATTTTCAATTACGAAATCGACCTGCCCCTTAAGCCTCCCTATTATAAAGTCAGGCTTGTCAATGGGTATATCCTCCCACTTTCCACCTGGGCTGCTTTTAAGACAGGGGTAAACCTGCTTTGGCCCTTCCAGCAAAGAAGTTTCCGGCGAACTTTTAACATTATCATGTCCGTCGGCAATGATCCTTTCTTCCATTGCCGGCAGCTCTGCCTGCTGCCCTTTTGAAGGTGCAGCTTTTTTTCTCCTGGCTGCCAGGGCTTTCTTTCCAAAAAGCTTCTTTAGGATAAGTATATCCACCGCTTCTGCGATGAGAACAATGGCCGCATATGTCGTTGTGTCGCTGTAAAAAGGCTTCACAAATTTGGAAACCAATATCAGGATGAGGATGATCGCCATCTGGGATACAAGCGCTGCAATCAGAAGGCCTGCATCAAACCTCTCTTTAGGCAGTGACAGGCTTTGCTCCGGCTTTGCTAAGTGACTGCGGTTCTCCCTCACCTGTGCCTGCTCACAAACCTTTTGTGCAGGTTCACAGGAAATGTAGTCGGCACAAAGCCCAACATCAGCCTCATCACGGTGAGGTTCGGCATCCTCTCGGCTTATCAGGCTTTTTACAAGCTTATCAAGCTCCGTCAGATTCAGGGTTTCAGATTTGACATGTCCCAATATCCTCTGCAGGAAATTGTCGTTGCTGCTTTCATCGATATCGGCCTTGTAAAGGATGAGGTCTATTATGAACTCCCTCAGGCTGTGTCGGATATCTGTGCCCGTCATTAGGGGAATATATGCAAATGAAACCCCACCTGTAGATGGATCTACAAATATGTAATCGCTGTCCAGGAGTAAGTTTTCGGCCGCCAGCAAATAATGCCTACAGTCAAGGAGCGCTCTTAATATAGCCATAAGCAGTTTTAAAAACTCCTCCCTGCCCAGCTTTTTTCTTTTTAAGTACTGGGACAGCACCAATCTCGAAGTGACGTTGTAATAGAAATAAACTTTGTCGTCTTTCCGTCTTACATCAAGGGGAAGTATATAGTCGATTTTGCTGTTCCTGATCATTTCAACCTGGTACCCCTTGACATTCTCCTGCCCGTCGCTTTTAATCACCATGTAGCTTGCTGTCGTTCCGTTTTCGTATGCAAACTCAAAAGGCGTCTTCACCGGACAATGCATATTTCACTCACACCCCCATATCCGGTGTCACAAGTTTAATTTAAGTTCAATTTACCCTATTTTGATCGCGTATGCTGCTGCTGTTTACATCATTGGTTATAGAATCTTCGGCAAACACACTTTTCATTATGCCCGTCGCAAATTTAATTATGGCATCCCTGAATATCAAAGCAATGCCCACCAACACCGCTATTATTACCACGATTTCTACCGTCCCAAGACCCTCTTCCTCTTTAATAAAGCTTTTTAGCAGCCCCATCATCCTTTTCACCTCCCTTTCAATTTCATCTACATTCCCCGGATTGCCAGTACCGCCGGGGCTCCTACGATGAGCAGGACAGCAAGGAACATAAGCATCATGGGAAGCAGCAGCTTTGTAGAAGCCTCTTCTCCAAGCCTTTTTGCCGTATTTTTCCGCATCTCCCAGCAGTCGTTGGCTTGGACCCTTAATATGGACACTATTTCGGAATTGCCTTTCCTGAGGTTTTGCAAGATCACTGAGACAGACCTCGTTATTTCCGGCGTTTTGCACCTTTTAGCAAAATCCTCATATGCCTGCTGCTCCGGCTTTCCTGCCCTAATATCAGACAGTGTCGCCCTAAGTTCTTCATAAAGGGCCCCGCCCTTTTTGTCATCCATCACCACCTTTTCCCAGGCTCTGGACACTGTCATCCCTGCATTTATGAGAAGCGTAAGCTTATTCAGAAAATCCGGGAAATCTATCCGGATAGCAATCCTTCTTTTCTTTATTCTTTCATTCAGCTCATTATCAGTCAGGTATAAAACCAAAATAATAAGTGAGACGTTGAAAATCCAAAAAACCGCATCAGTCCCGAATGACGCGCCAACTAAAGCTGAAATGAGCAAGGCGATAAAAAGCAATACAATTTTATTGGCCCAGTGAATGCGCAGATAATATTGGGAATGCTTGACTCCTGAGATCTCCGCTATTTTTGTCAGAAGTCCCCTGTCATAGCCTGTAGAATATTTGTACCTGCATATATCCATAATGTACAATCCTAAAGGAATTAAGCGTTTTAACGGATAGGCCTTTTCGTCTAATGGTTCTATAAAGCCTGCATATTTTTTAGCGCTAAAAAAGTATAAACATATCGCCGCAAACAGAAGTGCAAAAAATACGATTTTCATGTTACCCCCACACTAAATTTTGATATCCATAATTTTCTTTGAGATAAAATATGCCGCCGCCAGCAAGACTATTGAAGCGCTCATTATAAGTCTGCCCTGTATGGTGCTGAATACCGGCCGCATATAATCGGCAGCGCTGACAGAGATAAGCAGTACCATCAGGATAGGCAGGACGTTCAGCACCTTTTGTTCAAACCTTCTTTCTGCCATCACTGTGTTTATCTCTTGCCTTACTTCTATTTTATCGTTGATAATATTTGAAGTGTTTTTTATAACCTCCACCATGTTTCCTCCGGTCCTTTTGCATATATAAAACACAGCCGCAAAATTATCTATGTCCTCTATATGGGCCCGGCTAGCAAAATCCGCAAGGGCATATTCTATGGTCTCATTCATCTCTATCCTTCTGGCTATAAGCTCCGCCTCCTTTAGTATAGGCGTTTCCGGATCCGGATAAATCATGGCCAGATCTTTCGGCACTTCCTTAAAAGCGGCTTCTACAGGCTTACCTGCAGACAGGGATGAAGACAGCGAGTAGAGCATATCTTTGAATTGGATGTTTAATTCGTTCTTTCTTCTCAATATCATATCCTTTTTCCTGACAGAGGGGTAAAAAAGGGCAAAAGGACACAGAACAGCGGAAAAAACATGGCTTCTGTAAAACAGATATCCCACGGCATAGACCGCGGCAGCTGCCAGGCCAATGCACAAAGCCTTTTCCTTCCATGTCATCTCATAGGAGTTGTAATCTGTCAGCCCTTTTGCCCTGTCCTTTCGCTGAGTTTCATCCTTCCTGTACCTCGTTAACCGCCCAAATGATATACCCATACTCCCTCCTCATACTTTCGCCGATATTCCGGCCGTTCTGAACTTAGCCGTATGTATCATCTCATTATCCGTCCTTCTCAAAGAACCCTGAACTTTGTCATCATCACTCCTGCTGTCCTCCACAAACTTAAAAATCGGGTTTAGATGTATCTGCCCCCCTTTGTAGCCCGCTATTTCTGAAATTTCCATAGTCCTTCTCGACCGATCCCTGAGCCTTGATAAATGGACTATAATATCAACAGCCGACGCTATTTGCTGCCTTATGGCTTCAAGGGGCAAGGGGGCCGCGCTCAGCACCATAGTCTCCAGCCTGCTCAGCATATCTGCGGCAGAATTGGCATGGCCGGTGGACAGCGAACCGTCATGTCCTGTGTTCATAGCCTGTAACATGTCCAGCGCTTCAGGCCCTCTCACCTCCCCCACAATTATTCTTTCAGGCCTCATTCTGAGGGAAGTCCTTATGAGGTCCCGCATCGTTATTTTCCCCTTCCCCTCTGTGTTTGCATCCCTGGTCTCCATCTTTACAATATTTTCTATACCTATAATCTGCAATTCCGCCGAGTCCTCTATAGTGATTATCCTTTCATAAGGGGGTATGAGACCTGAAAGCGCATTGAGGAAAGTTGTCTTGCCGCTGCCGGTTCCCCCGCAAATAAAAATGTTATACTTTGCCCTCACCATCAGCCTTAGCGCTTCTGCAGCCTCTTCGCTAAGGGAACCGCATTTTACAAGATCGTCTATAGTCATGGGCTTTTGAGGAAATTTCCTTATGGTCATAACAGGCCCATTTATAGCTATCGGCTGCAGCACTACATTTACCCTGGAACCGTCGCTCAACCTGGCGTCAACTATCGGTGAAGCCTCATTAACGGCCCTATTGGCTTTTGAAACAACAGACTGGATTAAATCCTCAAGCTTCTCCCTGCTTTCAAAACGCAGGTCTGTGAGAAAAACCCTGCCTTCTTTTTCAATAAAAACCTTATCGGGACCGTTTATCATTATCTCGGTCACCGCTTTGTCTTCGACCAGCGGCTGCAGTATTCCAAGGCGTCTCATGGAATTAAATACATTTTCTATGATGTCTCGCTTCTCAGATATGCTTATATATGAATGCCTTGATTTCTCGAATACGGCCTTTGTAATCAAATCCTTGACCTCTTCATCGGAGACTTCCCGCATAAAACCTATGCTTTCGCTTACCGCAGATTTAATCTCCTTTATAAAATCCTCCCTGCTCTCATCCTGCATACAATCCCATTCTCTCCTTTTTGAAGTACTTGCCCACCAGCCGTCTTATGCCCGCGGCAAACACATCATCTATGCACACAAGCCGTCCCGGTTCGTCAAAGCGGAGCGGTTCGGCCCTCGCCGGAAGCACTGTCGAAGCTTTTATTCCGGCGACATCCATCGTATCCGCCTGTGAAGCCGAGCCTCCCCTATATTTGTTCAAAACCACCGTAAGCTTGCTATGGAAACTTAATCTGTTCTTTTGGGACAGCAGGTCAATCTCTGAAAATAAGGCCTTTGCTTTTGCCTCACATACCGGGTCGGGCGTAAGTATAAGAAATATCTCGTCGCTTTCCTCCAATAAAGTCAAGTTTCGTTTATCAAGGCTGCTTGACATGTCCACAAAGACGATGTCATACCTGCCCATGGCCTTAAACTGCCGGATAAGACGTTCAAGCTCGCCGGGAAACAACTCGTCAAACTCAACAATGCTGTCAGGAGGAGGAAAATAGTGGACATTGCTTTGCTCATGAATACACCTTGCTCCCTCTATTTTTAATGCCAAATTTCCGTCCTTTTCCTTCAAATGGTAAATTATGTTGGAAAAATTCTGTCCCCTTTCAGATCCGGAAAAATATCCTTCTGCATGAACATTTTCAAGGTTCAAATAAAACACAGCCAGCCCCATCTGAGAACAGATGATGCTTGAGGCTGCAGCAATGCATGTCTTGCCTGTCCCCCCCGCAGGTGAATAAACCGCAACTACTTTCGTATCCCTGTCTCCGTATTTTATGCACCTACTCTCACGGTATTTTTCTGAGAAAATTCTGATAATATCGCTTACAAGCCTGTCCGCATGCTGGTATTTATTTATTGAGTCAAGCCTGTTAAAATTCTCAGAGACGTTGCCGGGAGATAAAAAGACTAAAGCATTTACTTTCTCCGTCGGCAGCGAATCGGGGTACATTCGGGGGTCTATCAAAAGTATGTCCACCTTTACATCCGTGACCTGCATGAACTCAACTAGGCAGTCCTGCCTTGTAAAAGAGCTGACCTGAAAAAACTCTGAGTAATCCGATATTAAATATTCAACAAGGCTCTCAACGTACTCCTCATCTGCATCGGCGACTACAAAGTTTAACCTGTTCACTGCCTCCCCTCCTACTTCAGCAACTATTTAGCATTTACTTCAATAAATTACATAATATGGAAACTACATTTAGCATTATACATTATAATTAAACTTTTGTCAAATTATATTCTTCCTTTGAAATTTTTGTAAAAAGTCGATGTACAAACCTGTTGAAAAATTTTAAAATATGCTGAATTGATATGCATTTCTTTCGGAAAATATCACTCTCAGTATGATTTTTTACGACTAATCATATAGGAATATTTCCAATAATTGTTGACAGTAATTCCCACTTATAGTATATTATTAACTATATAGGCAAATAAAAGCATAAAACGGCTCCCCGCATACTTTTACAAGTGCAAGGGGCTCACGAGGTGCATTGTATTGAATCGGGACATACTGATAAACTGCACTATCATTTTTCTTCAGGCGTTAATCCAACTGTACAACGCTAAAGAAATAAACGGTGATGTTTTTAACACTAACGCTCAATTAAAGCTTAAGTTTCTGGAAGACAATCTCAAAAATATAGAAAGCATTGAAGAGAAATCCAAAGCCAAAAAGGTCATAGCAGAGTGCTATGAAATTTTATCTGGCCTCAAAACTATACTTTAGAACGTAGTAGCCTACTATAAGTTCATCCAGCTTTTTGCTCATTTCCAGCACCTCGCCTGAACTCATAGGGTTGGCGTTTACTATTTTATTAAGTTTTTGCCTCAGAGCTTGTATCTCTTTCTCAAGAAACAAAATATCACTCGACCCCTTCATATATAAATCACATCTCCCGTTTATCATTTGTACAAAAAACAATATAATACATGAATAACAATTATTTCTATATAATCTTACATAATTTACCGGAAGTTTTCAATATAAAAAGGAAAAATTTAAAAAATTTGTAATATTTATAGTATTTCTTCAAAATGCATTTTTCTCGATAATCAGATCGGATATGTAAAGTTCATTCAGATAAGAATTGAGCTCCTCGTCATAGCTTCTCTTGTCTAAAGGCTTGCCCGTAGCGATATCAAATATCTTTCCCCGGTTGTTCAGGTATATATAGCTGTCTGTTATCACAGAACCGCTTCTTAGCACTACATAGCCCTTTTTAGCGTTCAGCAGGTCTTTTCCCATAGTGTAGGGAGCCTCTATTCCCATAAGGTTTGCTATGGTTGGAAACAGGTCGATTTCACCGCCTGTAGTGCTTATGGTTTGCCCGTTCATGAGGCCCGGATAGTGGATTATGCACGGAACCTTCTGCAGTTTCATCCATTCAAGCTCATTTTCGGGAAAGCCGAGAAACTTCATCAGCTCGCCGCCCATGTGCTTTGGCACTGCCGAGTGATCGCCGTAAATCACAAGGAGTGAATTCTCATACAAGCCCCTCTTTTTTAAATCCTGTATGAACTGGCCTATGGCCTTATCCGCATAGTTTGCGGCCTTCAGGTAGTTACCCAGGTAGCTTCCCTCAAATTCGCCTGTGTCAAAATCAAAGCTTTCAAAATAGTTAAAGGGATGATGGCTTGAAAGAGTTATAAAAAAGCCGTAAAAGGGTTTGCTTGTATCTATTTTGTCCAGCGACTGCCTGAAAAAAGATGCGTCGCTCAGGGCGTTTCCCTCCCAGCCTACAAACTCATCCTTGACAAAACAGCTGCCATTGATAAAAGCATCAAAGCCTATGGCTTTGTACATCTCCGTCCTGTTCCAGAATTCAGCATCAAATGCGTGCAAGGCATAAGTATTGTAACCCTGTTCCTTTAACGCTTTAGGAAGGGAGCGGTAATTCCTGTCGGGATATCTCAGGTATACGGCTCCCTCTTTCAAAGGATACAGCGACGTGTTGCACAGAAATTCGGCATCAGAAGTGTTCCCACCCGCAACCTGGAAATAAAAGTTGTCAAAATACACGCTTTCCTTTATCAGCTTATTTAGGTTGGGAGTTATCTCCTTCCCGCCTATTTTCCTGTTTATGACAAACTGTTGGAGGGCCTCAACCTGTACCACTATTAGATTCTTGCCCCTGGCTATACCCTCGTACTCATGGCCGCTTTTTTCTTTGTTTTTGAAAAAGTTCTCAATTGAAGCCTTTTCTTTATCCGACAGGGTTTTGTTTTCAAAAAAGTATTCTTTAATAAACTCATTGTTGCTGTGTATATGGGAATAAAACACTCCTAGGCTTTTTGCAATATAGTTGTTGTTATATGACAAGGCGCCCAGGTCAGCTTTTAAATACCCTACGGCAAAAGCCAAAGCTCCTGACGCCAGCAAAGCAGTTCCTACAGCCGCCCTTCTTCTGAACCTTACTTTGCTTATCCCTCTTTTATTTAATAAAATCATGCCTGCCAGCATGACAGGAAGATCCAAAATATAAATTATGTCTTTTATCTTAAACAGGCTCATTATACTTTGGTCAACAGAACTTAAAAGCCTTACGTCAATATGCAGAAAAACCGGGGCAGTGATTATGCTATAATAATAGCGATAAAAATTGGTATCGGCGGTGAGCACTATAGACAATATGACATCGGAAACAAATAAAGCCACGACCCTTTTTTTGTTGAACAGGATACATATAACAGCAGCAAAAGCAAGCAATACCCCCAGCGAGGATATCAGCATATATACATTCTCGGCGGAAAAAAATGGCCTGATATTAAGTTGAGTTGTAAACTGGAAATAAAAGCATTTCAGCATGATAGACGCTAAAAAAGCTATCCAGTAAGCAAGCTCAAAATATGTAAAACTTCCGGATTTATTTGATTTTATTTCGAACATATAAATACATTTACACCTTCCAGCTCTTTACAATTCAGTCTTCTCCAGTATCAGCAATTTTCTTCCTTTTTAAACGGGCCATTACGCGTGAACCCACATATATAATGATTGCCGCAATCACAATGCTTATAACAATCTTATTGTACGTGTGTAAAAATTTTCCGATATTTTCCCAGTTATCCCCGATAACCTTCCCTATGAAGAAAAAGGCCGTATTATGCACCACAGACGCAATTCCAATCCCTGTGTAAGCAAAGGGCCTTTTATAGCGGAATATACCGCTGAATATTATTATGAGGGAATTTACGCCGGGTATGAATTTGCACAGCAATATGGCGGCAATCCCATATTTTAAAACCCAGTTCTTTGCCTTTTGCTGGCTTGAAGGAGGAAAATACCGTGAAACGGCCTTCATGTTCAGGAGCTTTTCTCCCTTCCAGGCTCCCAGCTCGTAGAGGATCAGGCTGCAAAGCAGAGTCCCCAGCCAATAGGGCAAAAGCACCTGCACATTCTTTCCGTGAAGCCACGTACTTGCCAGATAGCCTCCGAATATCAATACTGAATCCCCCGGATACGGAGGAAAAGTGATTTGCAGCACAGCCGAGGCAAAGAAAAACAGGTACACCATCCATAAAGGCACCTCGTTAATCCGGCCAAGAAAGGCCTGTACAGCTTCCTCCAAAATTCAGCTTCTCCTTTCGTCCCTTTTGCCATTACTGCCGCATAGATTTAAAATATCTGCATATTCTGGTTCATATTGTAAAAATTAATTCACTCTTATAGTTATAATAAACCAAAATTGTGCAAAAGAAAAGGGAGAAAAATAGTCGCCCCAGGCCATAAGCCCGGGGCATTTTTAGGGGGTCAAAATGTATTTTGTGAGGTCATTAATAAGTATTGACATTTTGCCTATAATTATACATCAAAAATAGTTTTTTATTTTCTGCCTTCAGCTATTTCCACGGATTATTTGACGAGCGGCGCACATTGATTTCATCGATGGCCGCGTTACCCCTGTGCACCAGCAGAAATTCCACTATGTCCGCAATCTCCTCAGGCGCTATAAGCATAGAGGTATCGAGGTCGGGCCTCATCTTGCCCACCATATCTGTAGCTACTCCCCCGGGGGCAATAACATGCACCCTTATGTTGTCACCGTGCAGTTCTTGTGCCAGCACTTTGGTCATCCCCATAAGGGCATGCTTGGAAGCGGTATATGCTCCCTGGTTCACATATCCTTTTCTTCCCACCACCGATGAAATGTTTATAATCGAAGCAGCGTCAGATTTTCTGAGGTAAGGAATGGCTTCGCGGCATAAAAGAAAAGGCGCCCGCGCATTGACAGCCATATGAAGGTCCCATTCCTCTGCAGATGTCTGGGAAAGGGGCTTTGGAATAGCTATGCCGGCGTTGTTGATCAATATGTCAAGCCCTCCGAAACGGTCTACAACCTGTTTAATTATCGTCGAAGGCGTGTCGGGATGTGACAGGTCCGCGGGGCATAGTAAAACGTCTACGCCCAGCATGGTCAATTCTTTTTCAACAGCCCTCAGATTATCAACGGAAGTGCTGTTTATGGCAAGGTTGACCCCGTTCCTGGCCAGCATTAAAGAAATTGCCCGTCCTATCCCCCTGCTTGCGCCTGTCACGAGCGCAGTCTTGCCTTTCAAAGACACCAATGTTTCTCACCTCTTGGAAAAATTGCCTGTTTATGTCTCTTTCTCACAGCAAGTCAGGCATTTAAAATTGAAATACAGCTTAATTTTAGCATTTTTCCCACCGGCTCTCAAGAGATGTTCCGGTCATATACGGCAGACTATTTTATGGCCAGCCCGCGGTGGCTTCTTAAGAATGTTTTTGTAAACCACGTCAAAGTCCCGAAGGCCAATATATTGACAAAAAGGCTCCCCAGCGGATGCCAATGCAGGTGTTCTGCAACACCGGTACGGATTATAGCCATTTCAAGGGCAAGAAAAGCAAAAGAAAAGACTCCTATGTTTGCTGCCTGCATCCACTTCTTTTCCGGCACGCTTTGAGCATACAAAGCTCCCATGGTTAAAACAGGACCGAATTTATAAAACGCAGAGCAGCCGAACCAGGGGATTATCAGGTCTCTGAAAGTATATAATCCAAGGTGCTGCCCGCCCCAGTCGACGATTGATGCCATAGCCAAAGCCAGGAGTCCCGCAATTATATTGCTTTTAATTCTTTTATAATCCACCGAGATGAGAAAAAGGATCCAAGAAACTATAAAGCTGATAAGCCATGGCAAAAATATCACTCCTTCTGTTTCTTTTTACCACATGCCGGGCCCCAACATCAGAACAGAGTGCAGCTCTTCTATTTGATCATACACGGCAAGCTTTTGATTGTCCTTATTGTTTATAAATTCTCTAAGCTCCGGCAGGCTTTTTATCCTTATGTTACAATTTGCTTTCGCAAGAATGCTGTTAATCTTGTTAAATATCATCTCTTCACCCATAAAAACTACCTCCTATCTGTAGTATTATAGGTGAAAGGATTTTTTATTCAGCTTTATAATTTATGGACCGCCGGCACAAAAACCCCCGGCAGGCGGCAGGCAGAGGAGCCGCAGGCAAAGCGACTTACTTTGCATAGACCTCAGGTTTCAAAACACCTATATAAGGAAGATTCCGGTATCTTTCATTATAATCCAGCCCATAGCCTACTACAAATTCATCAGGCACTTCAAACCCCACATAATCAGGCTTTATCGGTGAAACCCTACGGCTTGGCTTGTCCAGAAGGCAGCATATTTTTATGCTTCTTGGTTTCCTTGACTTCAGGTTTTCCACAAGGTAATGAAGCGTCAACCCTGAATCAATAATGTCTTCTACAATAAGCACATCTCTGCCTTCAACGTTTTCCTCCAGGTCATGTATTATTCGTACCACACCGGAAGACGTGGTACCGCTTCCGTAGCTTGATACCGCCATGAAATCCATGCTTACAGGCACTCTAATTTCTTTTGCGAGATCGCCGTAGAATATTATGGCGCCCCTCAAAATGCCCACCATGACAAGGTCCTTTCCCTTGTAATCCTCGCTTATCTGCTGTCCTAGCTCCGTTACACGTTTTTGTATTTCCTCTTTTGATATCAATACGTTTGCAATATTTTCTTCCATTAAAATTCCCCTCGTTTGTCTATAAATTTTCATCATTTAACATCAAAAAGTTATCTTGAAAAACGTCGCTTTTCTAAAACTACAGTATTAGTTTAAGCGAATATTTGCCATATGTAAAGCTTTTAATGCACTTTTATATCTTTTTACTTTTAATTCCCCTGCTTTTCCTTATCCTTATCCTGTCCGTGGCCATTGCCGGCATTGTACACAACACCGGGGCACCTTTTGCCTCTCTTTTCTTTTACCACATAATAAATCTTTCACTATAATAATAAATGTCTCCCAAGCTCTTCCTCCCACAGAGGGATTCCCCACCGTCAGAATCCCTTTACAGTCTCCTGCCTCGGCCATTTTTCCGGCTATTCGGCCTGGGCCTTGACATCATATACAATTTTTTAGGAATATGCAGCTTAGTGTACATTCCCTTGAACTTTTTCTTTTCTATAGGAAAAGAGAATGTCTACCCTTCAGACTATCAATCCATTATCGGTAAGGAGCTCTCCTTTAAGCCATACCCCGATGGATAAAGGTTCAATCAGTCACAGTTTCCCATACTTGGGCAAAAACTTAAATAAAACCAGAAATCCGACGCATAATATCAAATTTATTAGTAATGCTGCGAAAACAGCAAAAATCTCTCTAAATATGATAAAATATCGCTAATATTTCAATAATACGAACCTTTTTAACTTTAGGCCTTTTGTATCAGATTATGTTAATATATTAACAATGTGCGCTTAGAGATTGGCAGCATAGGTCCCTGTTCCGAACTATTATTTTTTATATTAAAGTAGGAAAAGCTTATATATTATAGATTAACGAGCCATTCGGAATTTTAGATTGGAGGGTTTTTTTTGGTTAAAAGCAAATCAAAAGTTACCATAATCGGCGCCGGTTTTGTCGGTGCCTCAACAGCTTTTGCAATGGCGCTTAGCCGGCTTGCCAACGAAATAGTGCTTATCGATATCAATAAAGAAAAAGCCATCGGTGAGGCGATGGACATAAACCACGGCCTTTCTTTCGTGGGCGAGATGTCGGTATACGCAGGAGATTATTCGGATTGCGCGGACAGCGACGTAATTGTTATTACCGCAGGCTTAAACAGGAAACCGGGTGAAACCCGCCTGGACCTGGCAAAAAAGAACGTAGCCATAGCTAAGGACATAACTTCCAATATTATGAAACATTACAGCCATGGGGTAATTCTTGTAGTCTCAAACCCTGTGGACATACTGACTTACATGGTCCAAAAATGGTCTGGCTTGCCTCAAGGCAGGGTTATAGGAAGCGGCACAGTTCTGGACAGTTCAAGGTTCAGATACCTGTTAAGCGAAAAGTTTGGCGTCGATATAAGGAATGTCCACGGTTATATAATCGGAGAACACGGTGATTCTCAGCTGCCCCTTTGGAGCGCGACGCATATAGCCGGAAAAAATATCAATGAATACTGTTCCGGCCCGGGAAGCATCTTTACGGAGGCTGACAAATTGTCAATCGCAGAGGAAGTTAAAAAATCCGGAGCCACAATAATCGCAAACAAAGGCGCAACTTATTATGCTATTGCGGTTTCTGTTTGCACCATTGTAGAATCCTTGCTTAAAGATCAGAATACCATAAGAACGGTAGCCAGCGTTATCAACGGTCATTACGGAATAAACGACGTGGCGCTGAGCCTTCCTTCAGTAATTGATTACAATGGTGTTAAAGAGATTATACAATTTAATCTAACCGCCGAAGAGGAAGCCGCATTGAGAAATTCAGCCGAAAAAGTGAAAGCTGTCCTAAATGAAGTTAAAAACATGTAAACAAGCAGTATTGGCGTTTGTCAGCTTGATTTAAAAAAATAAATGTCAGGAGGGATTTATTACAATGGATATCAGACAGGAATCTTTAAAAATGCATGGACAGTGGAAAGGAAAAATAGAAGTAATCAGCAAGGTACCGGTTGCAAGCAAGCATGATTTATCCCTTGCTTACACACCGGGAGTTGCCGAGCCATGTCTTGCAATACAGAAGGATGTCAACCTTTCGTATACTTACACAAGGCGCTGGAATCTCGTCGCTGTGGTAACCGACGGCACAGCGGTGCTCGGCCTGGGGGACATTGGCCCCGAGGCAGGTATGCCGGTAATGGAGGGCAAGTGTGTGTTGTTTAAGGCTTTTGGAGATGTGGATGCCTTTCCTCTGTGCATAAGGTCAAAAGATGTGGATGAAATTGTTAACACGATAAAGCTTATCTCAGGAAGCTTCGGGGGTATAAATCTTGAAGATATATCCGCACCCAGGTGTTTTGAGATAGAAAGAAGGCTTAAAGCCGAATGTGATATACCGATATTCCACGACGACCAGCATGGAACTGCAGTTGTCGCCCTCGCCGCGATGATGAACGCATTAAAGATTGTAGGGAAAGACATAAATGAGATAGAGGTGGTGGTAAACGGCTCCGGCGCCTCGGGTATAGCTGTCACAAGGCTTCTCATGAGCATGGGGTTAAAGAAGGTCATACTTTGCGATACGAAAGGTGCAATATACGAAGGAAGGGACAACCTCAATCCCGAGAAGGAAATGATGGCAAAGATATCGAATCTTGAGAAGAAGAAAGGGAGCCTCAAGGACGTAATAAAAGGAGCGGACGTTTTCATAGGGCTTTCTGCTCCGGGCATGGTCACGAAAGAGATGGTTAAAAGCATGGCGAAGGACCCGATAATATTTGCCATGGCCAACCCGGTACCGGAGATAATGCCTGATGAAGCGAAAGAAGCGGGAGCAAAGGTAGTGGGCACCGGCAGGTCCGACTTTGCGAACCAGATAAACAACGTATTGGCATTTCCCGGCATATTCAGGGGAGCCCTTGATGTGAGGGCGAGGGATATAAATGATGAGATGAAGATAGCGGCCGCCAAGGCAATAGCCTCCCTTGTAAGCGATGACGAGCTTAATCCTGATTACATCATACCGGCACCCTTTGATACCAGGGTCAGCAAAGCAGTTGCCTCCGCAGTCGCCGAGGCGGCAAGAAAATCCGGCGTAGCAAGGATATAGACGCCTGATTGATCGAAAAGCGCTCCTTCCCGGTATGGATTGGAGATAACAAGGGAGAGGATCGTTTATAAAAGAGAATAAACTTTGTGCTGAGACAAAGAAATGGCTCCTTCTTGGCAAGAATTAATGCATAACGCCGAGAAGGAGTTTTCTTAGTTCTATAATAAAGGTTGGAGTGGTTACAAACTGCTCCAGCATTTTTTTGGGTTCTACAATAAATGTTGGGGTGCCGAAGCGTAATAGTTTCGGTGCTCCAGCATTTTTTGTAAATAAAGAGAGCATGGAGTTGAAATCTCAAGTAAAATGGAGTTACCACACCAACCAT
>Ga0134098_1000727_pt1 | contig 31874 bp, 39 predicted proteins | sample 9_3taG_FD_94456 | JGI IMG/M metagenome (GOLD analysis project Ga0134098, IMG submission 94456) | Switchgrass degrading microbial communities from high solid loading bioreactors in New Hampshire, USA - 9_31_10_142_A3 metaG | ecosystem: Engineered > Bioreactor > Semi-continuous > Anaerobic >... | reverse complement strand
AAAGGTTAGAAATCAAGTAAAAGAAGTAAAAGTTAAACTAATAGTCTATAATATAAACAAAAAAGTAATACAATTATTATGGATTAAATTAAGGATTTCTACAGAGCCATAAGTATATTGGTTCAAATTATCTTAAACTGCTAATATAAATTTATATAGTATGTAATAAGTATACTGGTTCAAATCCTATTAAATTGCTAATATGAATTTACGCAGCAACTGATAGACTGAGCACATCTAAATCAAACTTTAAAACCTCTGTTTAAATCATTTCTCATAGTATTCTAAGAACCCATAAGACTGACTAAGTTATAAAAAATTCTACCTAAATTATAAAAATAGATTATAATGAGCTGTTCAATAATAGATTTCCTGTATTTGAAAGAAAAGTAAAGGGATTAACTGCTATTCGTCTTAAGACGGCTTATAAGACAAAAATTAAGGGAAAAAATATACTGGCTCTGGATTCTGATGTTTTTATTTCATTCCTCCAGTTAACATTAAGAATCTTAAACCAGCTTCAAAGTATCCTGAACCAGCGTTACTTGTTAAAGCCTGCCGTCATAAGAAAAAGGAGATTATTGCAAGTATAATAAAGATTATAACGAGCCACTTTGCAATCTCCATTGAGAAGCCGGCAATCCCCCGCGCACCCAGTATATACGCAATCAATGCTAATATTAGAAAGACTACAGCAAGTCCTATCAAATCCGGTATGTTTAACCCCCCCGTTGATTATTTAATTAATAGATTAATTATTAGATTGAAGGTATTTATAATTTGACTGTCCAATTAAGTCGCTTTTTCATAAACTTACATCCTTTTAATGAAATTATCCCTTTTAAAATTATAAAAATGTCCTGATTCTCTCCTGTTTATTGTAGTTAAAACGCAAAGAAGGATAGGAAGAACGAAAAAGACTGAAAAATAGTTTGAGGCAAGAAAGTCTTATACAGTAATTTTTCTGACCTCTATATAATACCTTTTCTCATTTTCCTTCCCAAGGGAAAACGATTTTTTCGGAAGGATTCCTTTCTTTTTTATAAGAGTAAAAAACTCGCTTTTCTTTAACGGAGGAAGGAAGAAACCAGTATTTCCCTGTTCCCTACCAAGCTTTTCAACGACCTCCGGATCATGCTCATACTCAACTGAATAATTGTCAATAATCTCATCAAGGGTTTCGACCTCAAGGTCGTGTACTGGATTGTCAAAAATAAGCACACCACTGCTATCCTTTGTAATAAACCCGATTGAATGTCCTTTAGCTGAAAGATCGAGATCTGAAGGGCTGTCCTGAATTCTTTCAATCCTTGCATCGAATTTCCTGAGCAGTTCTTCCGGGTTAATCCCGCTTACAACCCTGTGAATTGGCTCAAAGGAAAGACCTGGATCGTGAATATTTACAAGCTCGACCATTGCATACCTTGCAGGATGATCTTCCTCTACAGTCCCTTTAATTTTTTCCCAGAAACTCTTTGCAGCAGCAAGGCTGTGGTTTCCATCTCCAACAAGAAGGGTCCCCAGGGTAAGAATTTTATCCGAGATATCTTTAATTATCTTTTCATTACTGATTTTGTAGCCCTTGATATGACCACCGTTTTCCATTAGGTCAAAATCATAAACTAGATTCTCTTCGCAAACAAGGTCATCCAGATCCCTGGGTATAACCGTAAAATCAGGATCGTTATATAATACCATGATATGCGATAGTTCCAGTTCGGCATTTTCCCTTATCCTGATTCTTGCAGGAAGCCTTTCTTTAATGGTGCCTTCAGTTGGTCGGATAATTGAATCCAATCCATTGAACTGATATTCTTCCAGGTCGATCGCAGCCACAAGCCCGATTCTATTCCTGCCTGAGACTGAACGGCACACAAGGATAAAGCATGGACCGTGATCAACAAGAATTTTTTTATAATCACTTAGGGTTTTATGGATCTTATTCACTCTATTCTCATCTAAAGGAAGATATATCTCAGGATAAATGAGATTTAAAGTAGAAGGGGAGTCTCCAACAAATTCTTCAACTCTTTTCCAGTATTCCAGATCCTGAGTGTGCTGATCACAGGCAATTACTGCCCACTTTTCCCAATTGTCCTTTGGAAGAAGAATACGGGGAACGTGTAAAACCATGGTAAATTAAAAAAAAGAGAGAGAATATAAAGGTTTCCAAACTTGTTTTCTGAGTGTATGAGTTAAGCTGAAGTTAAGCTTATTTTACTACTTCATATCCGGCATTTTCCCACGCAGTCATGCTGCCAAGTACATTATATACGTTATTATAACCATGCTTTTTCAAAATTGAAGCTGCTATGCTGGAACGCCGGGAACTATCACAATATATTATTGTCGGGAGCTCCTTTGGAATTTTATCCAGATTTTTCTCAAGCTCACCAACATATATATGTTGAGCTCCTTCAATATGTCCTTCATTCCATTCTTTTTCCTTTCTCACATCCAGAAGTGTCATCTCTTCGTGCTTTTCCAGTTTATGCTTCAGATCGTGGACCGATATAAATTCTAATTTGTCTATTGGCAAAGCTCTCGTATACCAGGATGCAACCCCCCCGTTTAAGAAACCTGTAGTATTGTCATAGCCCAGGCGAACCAGATATCTTACCGCAGTTTCAAGCTGTTCTTTTTCTTCCAGAATGAGAAGTATGGGCTTATCATAGGGGAGCACCCAGCCAGCATGGGAAGGTATTCCTCCCAGCCAGATGCTGTAACTGCCTTTTATATGTGCCCCTCCAAACGAATGAGGCATGCGAGTATCTACCACCACAGCCCCTTTTTCCATTTCAGCCCTGAACTCTTCGGGTGAAAGCTGCCTCGGAAGATTCAGGCCTTTAAGTAGAGGAGGACCCTGCTGATTATACTGCTCCATTTTCCTGAAGTAAGGAGGAAATTCAAGCTTCTCTTCCAGTTTGAATTTGATAAATTCTTCCTTCTCGGTCTTTTGCAGAAGAGGATTCTGGAGGCGTTCAAGTCCGAGAGTACTGTAGTCCCTTTTGGCTATAGCGCCTCCACAAATCGAGCCTGCGCCGTGCGCAGGACACAGTATTACTTCGTCTCCCAGGGGAAGGATCTTATTAAAAATGCTGTCATAAAGGTTTGCTGCCAGCCTTGGAGCCTCCTCGGGTCCATACAGGTCGGTTCTTCCTGCATCGCCTATGAACAGGGTGTCTCCTGTAAAGACCATTACCGGCTCATTTCCTGTTTCAAGATCTGTCAAAGTATAGGACATACTCTCATCCGTATGTCCAGGCGTATGTAAAGCAGTCAGTCTCAAAGAGCCAAAGTCAAATTCCTGACCCTCACTCAAATAGTTTCCATATTTGAAATCGACCCCCTTGCCGTGATAAATCTCTGCACCTGTAAGCTTCTTCAGTTCCAGGGAACCGATTACATAATCCTCATTTCTGTGGGTCTCAAAAATATATTTTATATTCATACCTTCTCTTCTGGCAAGATCGATATAGACCTGACAGTCTCTGCGAGGGTCGATAACTATAGCTTCATCTTTTGAACCAATGAAATAAGAAAGATGAGCCAGACCTTCGGATTTAACTCGTTCGAATATCAAAGTAATCCCTCCCCTTCAGCTATATTTTATGCATTATGTGATAACTTCCTGCATATTGCAGACTTCTTTCTATTTAATGTATAACCGCATACTTCATATTTTTTATTAAAAAATATATCATTATAACTATTCAGAAAATAGGGTTACAAGTAAGATAATGGAGATTGTAGTAGCAGAAATGTAGAGTTATGACTGTAAAAAGTAAAATTGTGACATTAAGGAAAGAGGATTATAACAATAAAAGAGAAGTGTAGACTGGAAGGCTTACTTTCTTGGCTATTGCACAGTCCATTATAACCCCTATATTGCCCAGAATATAATACTTCTCTGGGCTGCAAAATGTATAATTATTTTTTGACCTTTAAGGGCTGTAAAATATAAATGTCAGGGATAGGTATACATAGCTGGCAGATAATATACTTCCCTGATTATTTTTATATTCTTATTTTGTAGGCAACGTTCTAAAATTCTTCTCCGGATCTTGAGATGTTTTGCTCACTTCCAATTAAACAGACCTATTACCTCAATGGTGCCTGAATGATGCCTGTACCCACATCATCCTCTTCTCTGCCTGGAGCTAAAGAGTCAAAAGTGCCGCTAGCAATAAGTTGCGCCATCAGGCTCACGTTATTTATCTTCCCGGTCAATTCCAACTGACGCTGTGCCCACAGGGCAGCAATACCCGCAGCGTGAGGTGTCGCCATGCTGGTTCCACTCTTGCTGACAAGACCATCCGTGCCTGCGTTGGCAGAGATGACGTTAACACCTGGGGCGGCAATGTTCACCTGATTATTTGAAAATCTGGCAACAGTATAGCCCCTATTGGATTCACCCAGTGCGCCAACGGCAACGACGCCTGTGGCGGCAGCAGGAGGTGAGACCGAAATTTCGTATTTAGGTCGCTCACTTTCGTTACCGCTGGCAGCAACGATGATTGCAGATTGCCCAAATTCCCCCTGTGCTGCCACAACGCGCGATAACTCGGTGAACAGGTTGACGTTTGCACGATACTCTTCCAGCGCCAGGGATGTTGCTGGTCTAACATCCATCCTGTGTTTACGAACTAGCCAATCTACATAGCCCGGAAAATCAATTCCTAGGGACATGGAAATGACATTTGCGCCTTCATTGACTGCCCACATGATTGCCCTGGCGAGCGTGTCTGTGGAACCCCCTTCTTCGCCCAGCACCTTCCCAATTAGGGCACATTTAATATTTCTGGCGATACCGATGCGGATATCATTGACGTCCTGGCCAAAAATAGTTCCTGCACAATGCGTGCCATGACCGTGAATATCATTATCGGCTTCCTCAGTGAAGTTTTTCTGAACCAGCTTCATACCTTTAAATGCTGGGTGATTTGGATCGATTCCGGTATCCAGCACAGCTACAGTGATACCAGTTCCATCATATGGTGATTCCGATGCGCGTACTGCGTCGATTCCCCAGCATTTTGTAGCTGTTGCAGCACTGGAGCTGTCAACCGGCTCAATCAGTTTCAGTGGCATCGGTTTGGCAATGGCAAGTGTTCTGGGATCTCTGCGTAGATCATTGACCTCCCGCTTTGTAAGCTCGGCTTCCTCTAACTTGACGATTGGTTGGGCTGCTTCCAAAGGGAGCAGTTCTGTTCGGTGTGCTCTTCCCATATCTCCCCGTGCAGGTGGCAATATCTCACTGCTGTGCAGGATAATATATTTTGTTGAATCCATACCTTTACCCTCCATTCATTTCTCGATAAAATTGTATAAACATCAGAATAATATGCAAAAATAGTATAAAAGAGATAAAGGATATATATTAAGGAATATAAGTACTGTATATTAGGACATATCTAGGACTTACGGGGCTGCCTGCTCTTATAATTCCTGTAAAAATAAGGACAGATATAGAAACTATCTGGATTTCATTTTGATATATATACTCAAATATAGGAAAATACAGACATTCTATTTTTTGTTTTTATCTACAAATATTCAAAAATATGCAGGTCTAATTTTGTTTAATCCCGGAAAAAAGCCGAAAGCTTCATCTGCTCTATTTCCCGAACCTTATCGATCCCCCTAAAAGTCTCAATTTGCCCTTTCTGACTTTGCTGCTTCTGTCTTTTATTCGTTTTATCTTCTTCCTTAAACTCCATAAAGTTATCAAAAAAAGCAGTTTCACTTCCAAAATTTAGTGAATCCCTGTAATACTCAATTGTTTTCTCCTTCCAGTTCTCCGAGAGCAGCAGAAACTCCATTCCCCTTTTCTCTTTATTCCATTCCCAGACTCCAGCCTGGTAAAAAATAGCTCCTAAATGGCTTGAGAGCTGCGCATAAGACACCTCAGGATGAAGTTTGTAAAGGAATTTCCCAATGCCGTCCTTCTCTGTTCCTGTGTACAGTTTTGCAGCGTTATTCGCAAGAGCCTTCCATTCCCTGTCCTGCATGAACTCGCAGAGCCTGTCAAGATGGCGGCAGCTAATCTTATCGATTCTTGGAAAATGACTGTTTCTGAACTTCCTTTTTATGAAAAGGTTTCCTCGATTATCTATGCGCCAGGAGAAGCCCTTCGGTTTTGTACCAAGAGTTCTGGACCTAGACCAGAAGGCTGCCATTGAGGGTAAATCGGATTTTAAATATAAAAAATTGTATGTTATGCCTGTAATTTCTTTATTGTATTTTCATATGTTTGTTGTATCTCTTAATCATTTGTTATCCATTATCCCGCGGTTCCAGCAAATCTGATGGCTCAATCAAAAAAACTCTTTCATATATCCTCAATAATCAAAAACTCTTTTCCTAAATTTTGAAATTTAAGGTGCACAGGCATTTACATAAGTCCTTACAATAATCCATAGAGCAAGCCAGCAAATTGCTGAAATCAAATCGTTTCTAAACTGCGTTTCCATGAACTTATATAATCCTGGGATCATATTTAATTTTTTTCATCTGTTTAAAATTGCATGGACTGCACTTTATTCTGCAGAAAATTTTTATTTTTTCGGTCTTTTTGTCCAGATTCCTGTGTCCTGTTAATACTTTACAAATATTAATTAAAACTATTAATTACCTTACTCATTTCGATTTTTGAAGTTAAGGTACACAGGCATTTTAGTCAACTATTTTTCATTTCGACTCTTTAACCAGTTTCTCTAAAAGTTCATCCAGGCGTTCATATGATTCGTTGACGCCCTTTTCCATGTCAGACTGGAGTTCACCGTCACGGTCCTCAACCGACTGGAAAACAACCTGAGACGTCAGCCTGGTTCTGTTACCTGGCAGCGCTTCAAATCTCGCAGTTTCGAGCACTACATGCCCTTTTTCCTGAAGCCCTTCAAATTCAAATGTGCTTATAATTCTCTCGGGAGCTGTAACTTCATGATACACTCCGTGGAATGCATATTCATTACCCTCTTGATCTTTATGGATATACCGCCACTTGCCTCCGTTTTTAGGTTCAAAAACCTCGAGCTTCATTGTAAAGCCTCGGGGCCCAAGCCACTGTACGTAGAGTTCTGGATCAGTGAATGCTTTGAACACAAGCTCGCGCGGCGCGTCAAACTCACGTGTAATAACAATTTCCTGTTTGCCAGGTTCGGCTAAAATTTTGGTTTCCTTATTATTTGTCATATATCGACCTGCCTCTTTCACGCCATTTTCGATAAAACCTTTTCTCAAAAGGTTTTGTATAAGCTTTCAAGAATTAACTGACAGTTTATTTGAGACGGCTGAGAGCATGCTATCACGCTCTTACTTTTACCCAGACTACATGTATCAAGCCCTGGAGTATTCGAGCCGCCGTCAGAGCGCGAAGAACTGCCCTCTTTTTGTATACTCTTCCATCCCTCAAGAGCCTGCTAAGCCTATGATTACGACCGGCTGCATCAAGATACCAGGTTAAAGTCTAACTAAGGTTTTGAAGCCACCATACGCCATGCGCCTATAATCAAATGGTGGTTCTACGCCTGATTCCATCATTTCCTTAATCCTTGGGTCGCTCATGAGTGCCTCGTTCACCCGGTCTCTATGTTCCTTAGATTCAAAAACGACCCATGAAAAAATTACAGTCTCATCTTCAGAGGCATTGGCTGCCTTCTTGAAAGAAACCATATCCTCAACATCCAGGTCATCGCCAACACATTCGTAATACTCGAGAGCCCCAAGCTCTCTCCAAATCTCGCCGCTTTTTTGAGCCATCTCTCTGTATTCGTTTACTTTGTCTTTAGCGATAGGAAGTAAAAACCCATCTACATACCTTTCCATACCTTCCATGCTCCCCCTTTTCCTTTCTATTTTCCCTCTATAATTATAGCCTGACGATGAATGTCGTATGCATTCTCGCCGTTATAGTATGAAGACGATACAGCGGCTTGCTGGATTCACTCTTCATCTTCAATGACTATAAATTTTTATTGCTATAATTTTATTTAAATCTTCAAGTAACTATTCAGCGTACTTAAAATCAGTATATCTACATGGATTTGAATTGCTAAAAATGTGTAAAAGTTTAGAATTAACCAGTGAGTTCTCAATTTAGTTAGAGAGCCATTACAGTTAAAAAGTTTGACTGATTATAACTGCAGTTAAAAAAGGAATTTAATTAACCATAAGCCCTTCAATGTGCTCTCTTTCAAACCTTGCTTGGAAAAGTTAATTAGTTATTCGACCTGCTCCAGTAAAGCGGAAACAAGATTTTGCTGGCTTATGAAATCTTTTTTAAACCTGAAAAATATCTCGGCATTGTCATCCGATGGTAAGCGTTCGCTCATCTCGATCCATCTCCTGATTATTTCGGATTTCTCATCAAAAGCAGCCAGTTTTTCAGGTGAAAATTTCTCAATCAGGTTTCTGGCAGAGGAAGCCCAGTTTATGTATCTCTTAAATAATTCTTCCTGTTCAAGAAACTGGTCATTTGTCAACTTGAACCATCGATAATGAAGAGGAACTGGTTCTCCTTCATAGGAGTTAGTGTCAATGTCGTAATCCCACATTTTTGGCAGGTCTGATACACTGAAGGGTCCGATATCCAAAAAAGGGTCATACTGAATGGGCACTGAATAGAAAAGCTTACGCAAACCCTCAAGAAGGGAATTGGATTCAGAAATAAGGTCTTCAATTTGCTTTTTAATCTCTTCAGACAATCTCTGCATCTCCAAAAACCAGTCCTTTCTTTTACAGCTATCGCTAACAATATTTGTCTTGAATATTAAATAAGCTTTGAGGGATTTACTTGTATTGGAATGAAGCATATAAGGGAAAACCGCCATGGGATATCGACTATCCCCAACCTGCCTTTCAGGCTCTTATTCAAAGTGGAGAGCTTAAGCCTGGCAGGGTTCTTGATGTCGGATGCGGCAGGGGTGAAAACTCCATAATGCTTGCAAAAAATGGCTTTGATGTAACGGGTATAGACATCGCTGAAAGTGCAATTGCTGATGCAAACGCAAAGGCTATAGAGCGCCATGTTAAGGTGAACTTTATCGTAGGGGATGTGCTGCGGATGGATCGGCTTTTCGCGGAAGGAGAATTCGACACAGTTATTGATTCTGGTCTGTTTCATGTGATGACGGATGAGGAGAGGCCGATTTTTGCGCGACAGATACACAGGGTGCTCAGGACAGGCGGCAAATATTTCATGCTCTGTTTTTCAGATAAGGAGCCGCCTGGATACGGTCCCAGGAGAGTTTCAAAAGCTGAAATCGAGCAAACTTTCACACCATTTTTTAATATAATTTATATAAAAGATGCAACTTTTGATTCGCTTTTTGGTCCGGGCAGCAGGAAAGCTTACCTTTTATCGGCTGTCAGGAAGTGATTAAAAATTGGTTAACTGAAGAATTGACTGCCCGCTTTTAAACCTTCAATCCGTCATCGGTTATCGTAATATCGCAGGTTCCGACGAAAATAGTATCATGCATATCTATCCCATTTACGGTTTTCTTAGGCACATCATTTATTTCCACGGTACGGTCACTTATATAGATTTTCTTACCTCTGACATAAAATGTACCGGTAACTTCTACATACTGATCTTCTGTAATTTTAGCATTGAAAATAACAGTACCATCGTCCTTCTTTTTCAACACAAGCCCGTTTCCTTTCTCGATCTCTCCTTCCGCATCAAAATTTTCGTTAATCTGGATAAACTTATTTTTATCAATCTTAGCTATGATTTCGGAATTCGCATCCCGGATCTCAGTTGTCAGAAGCAGACTGCCGTCACAGTTCTCCAGAGTAAATAAGGGTACACTTTCTTCAGAATCCATATCAGGCTTGTATACCAGGTTATACACAGGATCTGCGTACACGTTTGATCCCAGAATTAACATATAATCATCGTGAACCATAAGGTATTCCCCAGTGTTTTTGAACAATATATGAATCTAATCATATAAAATAGTCTTTCATAATTATAAAATCGATTTTTAACATTTATTTAAAAATTATTTTAATTATCCAATAAATTATATAATATTATAATATTTTCCGTAATTAATAGGATTTTCATGGCAATAAAAAAATGTTTTTTGGTTTTATTTTTATTCGCAAACTCCTATTATGAAGGAACTAAGATATCCAAAAAGAAACATTTTTCTAAATTGCCGGGTTGATCTTTCGTGTAAAGCCTTTATTGTTAATTATTCAAAACCTGCCTTCAGAATTAAAGAGAAAAACTAAAAATTCAGTTATCAGCTATTGAATAGTCTTTCTACGTTTATATTTTCTTATATATTCTAATCCAATCAGACTCTGCCTGTTCCATCACAGTTAATACAGCTATTGACTCCAACTCCAAAGCAGAATAAACATTCTTCCCATTCCATTTCGCCTTCAATTTCCTTCCACACCCCACCTGCACCATCGCAGTTCAAGCACCTTTCTCTGCCGCTCCCACCACAGTTACGGCATATTTCCTCCATATTATACCCCCAGACATTAGTCATCATTAATGTTTAATCATCATTAATGTTTAATAAACTGCATCTGTGCCTGATAAACCGGGCGTATTAAACAAGCATAACCTAATTTCTCAAAAAACATGGAAAAACTGTAACTATTTTTATAATAGATACTCTATATTAAAACCGTTTTGAAACAATGTTTCTAATAACAAGTCTAGAGGCAGCGCATAGCGATAAGTGTATAGATTTAAGGCTGCAGAAATTCATTTTCATCCAGGGGTTCGGCTGCTTCCATACAGTAGCCAAAAAGTTCTTTTCCCCAGCATGGGGCTTTTTCTCCAGAACACAGGATTATCTGATCCCTCAATTTTCTGTCCATTTCATAAAGTTTGAGTGCAAGGAATCTGTCCGTTACAATCAGCGACGGAACTATTGCAGGCTTTCGTGATATGAAAAGTTTTGAGTTTCTGGCTCTGCAGAGTTTCTCGGCTTCTTTCCGATAATTGAAGAACAGGCGCTCTGCAACATTCACTGTCATGCAGAGTGTAATCTCAACTCCCTTTTCCGCTAACTCGGAGTAAATTATAGGAGCTTGAGGGTGAAAATAGGATGTAAAGGTCAGGACTTCCTTTGAACTCATTAAGTTATCTAGAAGTGTTCCTGGGGTTTCAGCCATATGCAAAGTATCAGGCTCCAGCAATTTGCAGTGCCCAAGCTCTTCAATTCTTTCCAGCAGAGACCATGGAATCGAGCTTAAATCATGACTCATCCAGTACTCATTGTTATCTCCAAAGAGCTCAACCGTCTTGAGAAGAGGCAGCATATTCTCTACTATTGCTTCCCCAATCTCGGATAATCTGAAAATTTTATTTTTCTCAATTATGAGACCGGATTCTTTCAGCTTTTTAATATGAGGCTGAATACATCCGGAATCTACTCCAAGCAGTTCTTTTACAGTATCGACATCTCTTGGTTCCTCTTTCAGGAGCAGTAGAAGGTCTTTTCTTCTGCCCGAAAAAAGAATCAAGTTAAGCAGGCACTGTCTCATTTATACTCACTTATTATTTCTCATCCCTGCCTCTATACTGATATTTTAAAAACTTTTTTATCTGAGCAGTCATTTTTAATAAATATTTATTCATATCGTTTGGTTCTATTTTTTATATTGTTTATTGTATTTTATATTGTATTCAGGGTTTAATCTGTCTGTTATATTAATCTGAAGGCAGATGGTGCAAAGGAAAAAGAAGGCAAAATTTTAGAACCTGTATTAATATTCTTTCAACAGGTTTATTCGTTGAGATTTTGAGATTTCTGAGGATCTGAGCCGTTGTTACGCAGTTCAGGAATTGAGAAGAGTGGTACGGTGGTTCAGTACATTATGTAACAGATCTCAACTATTGTGCTAGGAGGAAGACATTATGCTGACCAATGAAACTTTAACACTATTAGGAACCGGAGAAGCATACGCAGTTTTAAGAATGAGCAAATCAAAGACGAGGAATTACAGCTTGTTCTGAATGCCGGGATCTATGCACCAAGTGCGAATGACCAAGCTGGCATTTTACGGTAACACAGAACAGGAAACTGCTCGCCTGGATGATCTGTGAAGCAAAGGAGATAGCGAAACAATATGAGCCCCTCAAGGAGCTAGCAAATAACGAAGGCTTTAATATTTTTTATGAGGCTCCAACCGTAATCCTTGTTTCTGGTAAAGAAGGAGCTATAGCAATTGAATCTGACTGTGCCGCTGCAACGCAGAACATGTTACTTGCTGCAGAATCCATAGGTCTAGGTTCATGCTGGATTGGCTTTGTGCTTGTGGCTTTTAATAACTCGAAGGCTAAAGAATATTTAAAAAAAATTAGGTATTCCGGAGGGTTATAAACCATATGCCTCTGTTGCCCTGGGCTATAAAAATACCGAGTCGCCTAAAGCATCCCCAAGAAAACCTAATGTCATAAATTATATTAAATAAAATTGAAATTAGTTCTTAAATCCACTCTTAATTAATTCCACCCTTAATTATGTTTTCTATTTGCCCAAAACCCTGACCCGGTTAATCTTCTGGTTGAATGACTCAACAATATATAGATTGGTAGTTCAATGAATAACTCAGTTGATAATTCAATAAAAAATCCATCCAGCGGCTTAACAAGCAATTCCATAGGAATGGAGTTTGTCCTGATTCCTGCCGGAGAATTTGATATGGGTTCTCCAATGCACGAAAAACGTAGAAAACTTTGGGAAAGTCCTGTGCATAGAGTAACAATTAAAAAACCTTTCTACCTGAGCAAATATCCGGTGACGCAGGAGCAGTGGCAGGTGGTAATGGGAGACAATCCTTCGTATTTCAGGGGTGAAAAGCATCCAGTTGAAAACGTTTCCTGGAATGAGGTTCAGGTTTTCTTCAGTAAACTCAATGCTCTTGAAAATGCCCGGGAAAATAACCCTACACCAGAACAGACTTCGACTCCTGAAGTAACTTCTACCCCGAAGCCTGTACAAACTCCAGTGCCAACTTATCCCACTTCAGACTATGCTGGAAAATACATAGGTAACTCCGATTCAAAAATATTCCATTATGCAGATTGTTCATCTGCAGAAAGGATTAGTCCAGAGAATCGTGTCATATTCAACAGTAGAGAAGAGGCCATAGCTGCAGGTTATAGACCGTGCAAAAGATGTAATCCTTAATTAATGAGTTGCCTACTGGGCACTCATTTTTATATTCCGAAGCGTAAAACCCCAGGGTTTTTAGCCTATGGATAGTTCACTTGAAATCTCAATAGATTTATATTCCCAGAATTTTTTTCTTTTTTGCGCTAAACTCCTCTTCAGTCAAAATACCCTGCTCTTTCAAGTCGGCAAGCTTTTTAATCTGATCTGCAATATCCGGCACAGGTTCTTCAGATTTAACAGTGTTTTTCTCTTTATTTTCTGTCGTTTTTGCCCTCACAAACTCAGCAAAATTACGTACCAGTTTCTTTTCTACGTTTTTGATGTCTGCCCTGTTTCCAGACGCATAAATGGTAAGTTCTCCAAGTAACATTCCAGTTTTGTATTGAATTGAGGAAATCTTGTCGTATGGAAAATCCTCTACCTTGAGTCCATATATTAACCCCTTGTCAACGAAAACCAGTCGCTTGTTTGTTGCAACAAGGATACCAGTAGCCCCTGCATAATATCCCTGTACTAATTTTTCAACCTTTTCGTCTTCCCAGAGGATGTTAGGTAGTTCCTTTATTTCCTTGTGTCCCAATAACCGGCTTGCGTCATCTATGTTGGAGATCTGTTTTTTGATTTCTTCTAATGTTGGCATTTGCTCACTCTATCCTATATATCAATACAAACTTACACCCTACAAATATTAAAGTTTTAATATTTGTATATTCACATAAATATTGTATTTAATCCTTGTCACTCATAAAAGAATAGAGATGTGCCTTAGATTCTCGCTTGAAGAATTTTGATATTATATGCAAAAAGGAGTTGACCATAAGAATTATTCAATAATAAAGTGATTTGTCTTGGGGTTTTTGTCCTTCCGGAGTAGTTCTCCGACAATATCTTCTCTCTTCTCCATCTAAAAGAGTATAGTATTCATGCGCTTCAACTGCCTTCCAAGCTTCTTCAGGGGTAAACTCACGAGGTTCCGAGCAGATTGCTTTCATGAATTCTTCTTTTTCTTTTTGATGAGCGTAAACGATGCGTTTAGGATTTTCGTTTTCTATCTGTGTTTCGAGTTTCTTAGATTTTTCTTAAGCAACTTCCCAACTTCAAAATTTTGGGTTTGCAAGCGAGCAGATCCTGATGATTCTTGCATCAAACCTGTCACACTGGGACGATATCGCAAACATTCACTATGGAAACCCCCACGCCCTTCCGTGCAAAATTTTTCCTATAGATATTGAATGAGTGAAGGTTGTGAAAAAAATGAGTGAATTTGATACGAGCGGTATTGATGCTCTTGCAGCTGCCGAAACTGTAGAACTTCCAGCTGTGAGAGAGCGGACGACATATAAAAAAGCTACCTGTGCAAGGTGTGGCTGCGGAGTGGTCGCTCTTGAGGATGAAACCAGACCGCTTTGTGTGGACTGCGTAAGGGTTGAGAAGATGCGGAAGAGGAGGCAGGAAGCGTGAACATAGCAGGTCTTAACCCCGTCGACAGGCTTGCTATCAGAGATATCCTGCTTGTTAATGGTTTTGTGTTTGAAAAACAAAAATGCAGGAAACCAGGGACAAGAGATATTGTGGAGCACAGCGTAGGAGTCCGGCTCCTCGACAAAAAAACATTTGGCAGAGTTGTGATCGGAGTAGACCTTGATTCGGAAAAGGACCAGTGGTTTGTAGCTCCTACCTGGGAAGCTTCCCAGCTGTCGCCTGAAAAGATCCATGAAATCAAGGACGGCAAAATGAAGCTTGCTGCAGCTACGCTGATATCAAAAGTCGAGACAGAGTTCGGAAGCTCCATTTCGAGCCAGCCCGAAGCCAAAAAGAGTGCTGAACCCGAACAGAAAAACGGGGTGAAATCAAGAGTCCTTTCAGATCTCACCGATCAGCCAGAAGCCCCGCTTGACGAAAAAAAGAAACAAGCAGAGGAACAGAACCCCGCTCCTGCTGCAGTTGCTCAGAATACTCAGCCTGAGTCTTTGCCACCTTCTGAACCTCCTGTCACGGCAGCCGTTCAACCTGTTTACGAACCTGAGCCAAACCAGTTACAGATTATCAAAAACGTGGGTCAGGCAAAAGTATCCCTTATAAAAAACACCAAAGGATACAACTGGGAAATAACAGCATACTCCGACACCATGAACGATGCTATAGACCAGGCTATAGCTGCAGATCTGAGGCTCAGAAATCAATTGAAAGGTGATGCCTGATGGTGCGCTCTGCAAGTGAAGCAGGCATGGCCTCAGGCAAGACTGAAGCCCTCAACAGGTGGAACAAGCATCTGGGAAAGTGCAAGAAGAACTCCGAAGGGCAGACAAGAAGGTACATGACAAAGTACCTCACAGCAGCAAAAAAGATACGCGAAGGGCTTGCGCCCAGAGATATCCAGAGAGAGACCGGTATTTGTCCAGAGACAACCCGCAGAGTTCAAAAGATGATTGACCAGGGGTTGATCTGATGAGTGAAGAACTGACACAAAAGACGCCAATCCCGAGCCAGGACTCCACTCACACAGGAAGTATCTCCCTCCCTGATTTTAATTTTTCTCTTCATCCCCATGTCCATGTGACTGCTACTCCCGCCTTGCAGGGATCTCTTGACAGGACTGCTGAAGAAAACACAGGGGTGAGTGCATGATTTATGAAGAACAGGTCAGGCACTTCCTCACACACGTTTCTCAAGGGATTCTGTATCAGGACCAGCATTCGATATGGTGCGGCTGTCTAGGACTGTATCCAGGAGGAGAAAGAGCGGTTTGTAAGGAGGGACTGATGTGAACACCTGCAACCGCTGCAACAGGCCTTTAAAAGACTCTGTATCCGTTGAGCGTGGCTATGGGCCGGTTTGTTGGAAGAAAATCAAAGCTGAAGAGGAGGTTCAACAGAAGATCTATGAACCCTGCACGATTCCTATCCAGGTCTTGCATCATGGACCATGAAAGAGATCAGGAAGAGAGTACTGAAGGGCAAGATCCAGACCTGCAGAACCTGTGGGGAACCCCTTGAGAACGGAGAGCTCCAGAGCTATGACCATGATGGTGGCTACGACCTGAAAGGGTTTGGTCAGCCCCAGTGGGTCTACCTGGAGTGCTCGAAGTGCAGATATCAGCTATCTATCTGGAAGCTCAGGATTGACCTGTCGGACCTTGAGAAGTCGAAGCCTGCAAAGCCTTTGAAAATGGCGGAGGCGCAGGCATGAAGCGTGTCTGCTATCGCTCCAATGAGGTTTTTGAGTTTTCCCATGGTCTCTTTGGTATCCATATAGGTTCGATTAAGTATGTCTGTCCAAATTGCAACCTTTCTGCCTGGGAAGAGATTCTGATAAGGGGGAGATCTCAATGAGCTGTCCGTATGCTCCGGAGAACTCAAAGAAGGCCTGCCCTCTGCACAGGTTTGATTCTGTGACTTGCAGAGGACTTATTGGTCATGATTACTGTGGGAAGTTCAAAGAGCTGGAAGAGGGTGTTCAGATATGACATCCGATTCAGAATCCTCCTATCTCGCAAAAACAAACGGCATGAAGATTGAGGAGATTGTCCAGACCCTCCTTCCAGAACTGCAGTATGTAGGGAAGAACCTGGATGCAATCTATCATGACAGACCCCTTGAGATCAAGTCATGCCAGATGGTGTGTCGCAGATCTGATCGTGTTAAGGGTGAACGGACAGGAAGGTTCTGGTTCAGAGGAGATCAGGACCATGTATTGAAGGAAAAAGACGGCCTCTATGCTCTCGTTGTTCACGAGAACGGAGATTGCAGGTTCTTCATCCTGGCTGAGGCTCGTCAGCTGCTGAAGGACTTCTCTGGAGCTATGACTGTTTCCTGGAGGACAATTGCGAGGAGGGTTCTATGACAAATCACCTCAAAGAATTCCAGAAAGGTATTGAAAGCCTGGCAGGAAGATACCATATCTGGCAAGTTTTTGAAGACTGGACAGAAGCAGCAGCAATTGAACTCCACCAGGCTACTCATGTGATGGTCACGGGCCAGAAGAACCCGGAGATCGAAAAGCAGTACATGGACATTGTGGGGAGATACAATCCGGACGATGTAAGGAAAGTGTTCCCCACACTTTTCCTCCATGTTGTTGAAGGTCTCCAGGAACCATGTGACTTCCTCGGACAGGCTTTCATGGAGCTGGACCTGGGCAGCCACTGGCACGGGCAATTCTTCACTCCCTATCATCTGTCAAAGATGATGGCTCAGATGACCTTGCAGGAAGTCCCTGAGAAAGAAGTCCTTACGATCTCAGAACCTGCCTGCGGATCCGGAGGGATGCTAGTGGCATGTGCAGAGGTCCTCCAGGAGAAGGGCATCAATTCCATGTACCGGATGCACGCAGTAGCCACGGATGTGGACCAGACGTGTTTCAATATGGCATATGTTCAGCTTTCCCTCTTGGGTATTTCAGCTGAGGTTTGCCTGGGGAATACTCTGTCCTGCGAAACCCGGAAATGCTGGAGGACCTTTGCGAGTGTGCTTACAGGGCATACGATAGCTTCTCTGACTAATAGAAAACGACTGATTGAGATGCCTAGAGAGATTAGACAGGATACGTTTGAAGCATGGGGGGCGTGCTGATGCCCCGGAAACCTGTTGAGAAATACATCGAAGAAATCCGGGATATTCACAACTCCTTCCTTTTCTATCCGGACTCCGAAACTCTCAGGAAAAGGCGCCATGATAAGCTTGAGGCTGAGTTGAGCTATGTGAATGATGCTTTGGGAGTTGTTCAGGAATGAACTCTCCCTTATATACTGATCAGGCAGGTTTCCCATTGTCTACAAAAGTCGAAGAATTCAAAGAACTCCTGAAAGACCCGGAAGTCCAGGAATGTCTCAAAGACATAATAAGGAACTGCCTGCATGAATCCGATGTTTTCACCAGACTTGATATGATTGAAGAAAATCTCGGAGCAGATGAATTCCATTGTGTAGGCCGAGATCTTGCTTTCGAAAAGGGTGTTTCTGAGTATGATGACGAAAGAGAACCTTTGCCGAAAATAACTGATAGGGTTGCTGAGATATACAAAGGTATTGACTCGATTCAGTTTATGGGCGAGACAAAGCCTGCTCTTGAAGTCAATACCCTTACCGACATCAGAGCAAGACTCCTAGTTGAGAAGCTTGAGAACATGGCCCCTCGTATTGGAGGTCGATACATGACCTCTAAGGAAGTAGGAGATTTCATTCAATATGAGCTACCAGAAGAATTCCGGTACAACGGGAAAGGAAACCCCAGAGAAGTCCGAAGCGAGTTGATGGCTCACGCAGTAAATAAATTTCCGAATAAAGTTAGAATGGGACAAAGCAAAAATGGGAATAAGCTGCTGCGTATCGAATTCATACAGGGGTAAAAATGCAAAATCACTATCATGATAATCAAGTGTCAGGAACTCCTGACGGAAAGCGTCAGGAAGTGTCAGTCCTGACAGACACTTTCACCAGATAAGGAGGTAAAAAACCATGAAATGACGTAGAAACCTGAGATGAAAAATCTATAGCTTGGTTATTAAGAAGAATTCCAGTTAAAAAATGGAAAGAACTTCTTAGAATAATAGATAGAGATTGACACGAATAGAGATAGATATAAAAAAATTTCATGTAATAAATTGGTAAAAAAACGGTATCTTCCTGACACATCTTCGTAGAAGTGTCAGTGATTCCTGACGGTTTCTGACGGTTTTATCACGACGAAACTTAGCACAAAAACATTAGAGGGTATGATCTATGGAAGACGAGTGCAAACTACTCATTGAGAACAAGTGTTCTAAATTTGGGATTTCCTGCTCAGGCTGGAGGGAAGATAAAGAGAAGTGTCCTGTATGGGGTGAAGTTCTTGCAGCTGAGAACTACTTCTCTGAAAGATCCAAGTACGAACGTGGAGTTCATGATGAAGAGGATGAGGCGAAAGCAGAGGAATGGAGAGAATTGTGTAAGCAGCACAAGGAAAGTCTTGCCTATCAGGTGAATAATGGAACAATTGACTGGAAAATAATCAAAGGCGTCTTTGATATGAGGTCAGAACGAATTGCAAAAAATTACGTCACTTCTTCCCTTAAAACAGAAGGTCTGATCTGCTGCATGAATTGTGCAAAATGGACGAAGGACGAGATCTGCAAGGAATCAAAGCAGAAAACCGATGCATCGTTCACATGTAAGAATTTCGCAAAACTGAGATCATGAAACAACAACGCAGGTATTCTGGATACGAACCTCTTCACTCCAACCCAAACTTCAAAATGAAGTATCCTGAATTCTCAGCTTACAATCCAGAAGGCTCTATAGTTCACAACTCTCCTTGCATGTCTCGGTATTGGCGTGATCAAAACAATAGATCAGAAAAAAATAAAGGAGGTTAGTTAAGAAGGAAAATTGATGGAGATTAGACCCTATCCTCCTGTTCAGAGAGTAATAAGGGCAAATTACTCTCCGAATTTCGCGTGCCAAGGAAGAAGGTGAGTAAATCAAGCAAAATTGATTTACTAATAAATAAAACTACATAATAATAAATAAACGTTTCGAATGATCTAGGATTCATAATAATAATTCATTGAATGTTAAAACAAGTAAAAGTTATGAAGGAGGAAAGAACTTTGTGTGCAAGATTTACATCAGAATTCCAGTGAAAAATACGTCTTCGTTTTTTAATCTCATTTAGTTAACAGCGTTAACAATATTACACTTAAAAACAATATCTTAAAGGGAGTTCCTATGGCCACAGTAAAGAAGACAAAGCCAAAAAAACAGGTTAAAAATAGTAAGGTTTTTACATGGACTCCAGCACGTAAAGCTGCGGCTTTAGCACTATCAACAGGCTTGAAAACCCAAAGGCAAGTTTGCAAAGAACTTAACATTACTGAAAAAACGATGTGTGAGTGGAAGAAGTCTCCTGTTTTTTTAGAAGAAGTTGATAGGCTCACTCTAAAAAACGAGCTGGCTACCAGGGCAGGTCTTCTTAGAGAATGCTTGAAAGGTCTTGACCTGAAGAGAGACCATATTGAAGGCGATAAGAACACTCACCTTCATTATGTGCAGGCCGTTGCAGATCTCCAGGGCCTGATAAAACAGAAAGTTGACATCGAAGGGAACATGAACCACACAGGTGGGGCTGTAACAATCTACATTCCTGACAACGGCCGGGATAAAAAACAAGATGAAGAGCAAGAACAGTCCTGAAGATCCTTCCGAAAAGGATAAGGAAATCCGTCCTCAGCCAGGACCCCAGGAAGCTTTCCTTAGTTCTCCAGCAGATATAATAATTTTTGGAGGTTCGGCTGGAGGGGGTAAGAGCTGGGTACTTCTTTTAGAGCCTCTAAGAAACATTGATACAAAAGGATTCACTTCAACTATTTTCCGGAGAACCTACCCTCAGATCATGAATGAAGGCGGTCTCTGGTCCACATCACAAGAGATCTATCCTTATGCCGGGGGATCACCCAGAGAAGCAGACCTTCGTTGGAAGTTCAAAAACGGCAATTCTATCAAGTTCTCGCATCTGGAGTATGAGAAATCTAAGCTGGAATATCAGGGTTCTCAGATCTGCTACATTGGTTTTGATGAGCTCACGCATTTCAGCGAGACGATGTTCTTCTATCTCCTGAGTAGAAACCGTTCGACGTGCGGCGTAAAGCCCTACATGAGGGCCACATGCAACCCGGATCCCGACAGCTGGGTTGCAGAGTTCATTGCCTGGTGGATTAACCAGGAAACTGGCTATCCAATCCCTGAAAGGTCTGGAGTGATACGATACTTTGTCAGGCACATGGACCGCATATACTGGGCTGACTCTGAAGCTGAATTATGGGACCAGGTCAAGAACTTGATGCCAGAAGAAGACTTTCATCCTCAGTCATTCACGTTTATTGCAGCCAAGCTGGACGACAATCCTGCACTCACAACAAAAGATCCTGGTTATAGGGGCAGGCTCATGGCTCTTCCTCTTGTAGAACGTGAAAGGCTCCTGGGAGGAAACTGGAAGATCAGACATACTGCAGGGACAATGTTCCGGATGGAGTGGTTCCATTTCATAGACCGCTCAGAAGTCCCTTTCAGGTCTCTGAATGAGTCTGAGCCAGACATCTACGTCATCCCAGAAAATAGCCGGAAAATCCGTGGAAAAATGCGTCTGGTTCGCTGGTGGGATACAGCGGCTACAGAGCCAAGTCCTGAGAACAAAGATCCTGACTGGACTGCAGGGGTCCTCATGGGAGAGCTGGAAGGGAAGTTCTACATCCTCGACCTGGTTCACGTCCAGAAATCTCCTGGTGATGTTGAGGACCTCATGGCAGCAACAGCAGAGCTTGACGGGAAAAGCGTCGAGATCGGTATGGAGGTAGAGCCGGGGTCCGCGGGCAAGAGGGAAGCTGAAAGGTTCAGGAGAACAATCTTTTCAGGATACACTTTTCACGCAGAGCGCAGCTCAGGCGACAAAGTCACCAGGGCAAAGCCTTTCAGTTCAGCTGTTCAGCATGGCCTTGTCTATGTTGTCCGGGCCCCTTGGAATAATGAGTATCTTAGCGACCTTGTAAACTTTCCTAACCCGAAATACCACGATGACTGCGTAGATGCATCCAGCGCATCAAATGATTACCTGACAAGAAAAGGACCGAATAAAACAAGAGGGATTTCTGCTCTCGTCCGGACTCGATAAAATATTCCTGAAATTCTACGACTTTTTCTGAGATATTTTTTGTTTTTTCTAAAAAAGATAATATTTTTATTTGTTAACAGCGTTAACTTTACAAAAAGGCGATTTTATGGATCTCTCCGAACTCCAGGAACTCATCTATTTTATATCCGGTATTGCTGCAGCCCTGGCTACTGCATACGGCACGATGAAGGCTCAGGGCAAGATAGTCTATCCCGCAAAGAAGATAGATGCAGGCAGGGACAAAATCAAAGAACTCACCGAGTCAAACGCGCTCCTCGAAGGTGTAGCTGAACTTATCAGCGAAGTCTCAGCCGATGAAGTCTCTGCTATGATTGCGAAGAAGAAAGAGCTGGACGCTACTCCAGGGATTACAAAAGAGCAGAAGGCTCTGACTCTGGGTATGATGTTCATGAACGCTATGAAAAATCCGTGATGAGAAATGTCTGAACTCAATGCAGCTGCCCCTACTCCTAAAAGGAAATTATCCTTAGCAGCAGCAGTCGAACCTCTTAACAGGTCGAACACTTCTTCAACATCCGGGCCCTATGTAAATTTTGACCAGAACAACAGATTTACTTTTTACCAGCAGCTATCCACCTGCAACCCCCACGTTTCTACCGGTCTAAACAAACTGGGGCTTTCCTTGGTCAAAGGCATGTCCTTCGATGGAAAAAAGCAGGCAGTGAAAGAGTTCAAAGAATATTCTAAAAAATCAAACTTCACAAACCAGATACAGACAATTTCCCGCGTCCTCTGCAGGGACGGGACTTATCTTGCAAAACCTGTGTACGGGGCAAACGGTGGTAGTTTCCGCCTTGTGCCTTTCCTGATGCCTTATACAACAATCCTGCCTGAGGGGTATGCACCAGGTTCACGACCCACAAAAATAATGCAGCCTGGAAAAGATCTGGAAAAAACCAGGTTCTATGTATACGAGAAACAGCAAGCTCAGGAAGTCCTCGAATTCAACAAGGTTGTATATGGTAACTATAACGAATATGATTCAGTGCAGCTGGATGTCAAAAAGAGGAAAACATACGGGCTATACGGGTCGTCTCTTCTTGTTCCCTTGATTCCAAGCATTCAAAACCTCCTGGACATCGATCAGGGGTTCATTTCCTTTGTCAAAAAATATGGTAACGGGCGGTATATTTTCAATTTCAGGTTAGTCGAAGAGCTTGTGAAGCAGGATATAATCACTCCTGAGGAAGGACAGGAAATCATCAATGATTGGTGTGAGAAACACAAGGACCTGTCCGAAAATGAGGACATTGTAGGGGCAGGCATTGATGTCTACACACCCGATCCAAAAGGCTCTCTTGATATTACAAAATTCAAGGAGAGTCTTGAGACTGAAATTCAGATAGGACTCTTCCAATCGCCTTTGAACATGGGTAAGGCTTCCGGCACGACTTATGCAAGTGCGTACATGGTCGAAGAAGACAGGATGTTAGTCCTCGAAGGGATTCAGGAAATTGTAAAAGGTCTTGCTCAGACAGCTGTAGATTTCAGGCAGGCTGCTGCAGGAAAACAGCCAGGTTCAGTGACAATTGAATTTGAGGAATTGTCGCTTGAAAAATTAACAGTGACTGAGATGCAGGAAATGTACAACACAGGCGTAATTTCAAAAGAGATGTTTTTGAAACGTACAGGATTCCCGGAAGAGGAAATGCAGGAGTGAGTGCATGACACTGTAAAATGCAATACAATTCAAAAACGGAGATAAAAACGATGTTAAAACAACTGTTTATGATATTATTTTTAGTTATGCTCTTAGCAACACCGTCAGTCGCAAGTGAAAAAGGTGCTATAATCCAGATGACCACAACATTAGAAAACAGCGATACTCAGCTACATTTTAATTATGCTGAAAACCTGGGAGATGGGCGTGGTGTTACATTTGGGTGTATCGGGTTCTGCACTGGGACTTATGATGGGAACATCCTTGTCAAACATTATACTGAACTGAATCCAAATAACAATCTTGCAAAGTATATCCCGGCTCTGAATAAGATTGATGCTGGTCCTCACAATGCAGCAGGTGGAGACGGAAATCCAAGCTTAGAGGGATTATCTGGATTTATAAAAGACGTTCAGTCGTGCAATGACCCACTTTTCAAGACAGCTCAGATTGACAAACTGGATGAGCTCTACTATAATCCTGCAATGGAAATTGCAGATTCTATAGGCGCAAAAAATGCACTTACTAAAGCTTTCATCTATGATATGTGCGTCAGGCATGGAGTTGACGGGGCAGAAAGCATCATCAGGAAGGCAGGTACTACTCCGAAGCAGGGAGCTGATGAGAACACATATCTCGGAAAGTTGATTTCACTCAGGGACGCAAAACTAAAGCAGGAAGGCCTGGGAGATGTAAACAGAGATCAGGGATACAAAAACGTCCTCAACAGTGGAAATGTTAATCTTCAGACTCCCTTTACTTTCGTTGCTTATGGAGAATCTTTCACTATTGATGGCAACTTAGATCTCGGAGAATACCAGGAAGAAATCCCAGTTGAAGAACCACCGGAAGTAATCGAACCGGAAGAACCTGAAGAACCTGAAATTACACCAGAGGAACCTGTAATTACTCCAGAAGAGCCTGAAAACACGGAAGAAAAGGATAACAAATGGCATCATAAAAAATATCATAAACACGGCAGGCATCACAAAGAGTGTCACAGACACAGTAGAAGATGTTGAAACATAAGAATACCGGCTTCTGAAAAACAGATGTGAAAAAATGCTTCTGAACACTCCTGAGATTCGTCGCATCGAATCCAGGTTCCTTTCTCTTTTTGAAAGAACTTTCCTTAAAGGAATCAAGGGAAAGCCTGCACCCTCTTACCTGAAATCAGTCAAGACTCAGTTCAAGTCAAAGACCTTCCAGATCCAGGCGGACAAAATCATTGATGATATCTACCTGCAGTCAATCGAACATACAGACAAACAAACAAAAAAGGCGCAGGCAAGTGTACTAAAAAAAGGCAGTAGGCACTTATCAGCTGCTTCAAAACCTCTTCCGATTACCGAGGAAGCCGTCAGGCAGGCTGTAGGATTATCGAAGGAAGTAACCGAATCAATCATCAAGTTCCTGAAGGATGATGGGATCTACCTTGAGCATCCAAACACGCTTGAGAAAAGAGTACGGGAACTATGGGGTGGACAGAAGTATAGAGCTGTAAGATTTGCCAGGACGTTCACAGCTGATGTGGCTACAAATACAGAGCTCTGGAGATATCAGGATGCAGGGATTGACGACCTGCAGTTCTATGCGAAGATAGATGACAAGACTTCTCCGCAGTGTCGCACTATGCATGGGACGGTTTTTAAGACTGATTCTCCTGAGGCTAGACGGTACCGTTGTCCTTTGCACCAAAATTGCCGCAGTAGCCTCCTTCCTGTGCCTATCACTCAGAAAGTAGATCCTAAGATGCGGTTCGAGAACAGGGACTTCACTAGGCAGATGGATCAAGAATTCAATATCCTTGATGACCGAACAGACAAGGACCTCATCAAGAAAACCTTTTCCGATATCGATACCTTCAATGAGAAGTACAGGATTGATCAGTTCATTCTTGACGAGGATGTAGAAGCCAGGCTGCAGAAGTTGAACATCCAGATCCTGAGTGAGATCCCAAAGGAGAAAACTAACTTAAAATATACGCCAGTAAAGACAGTTAAAAAGGCTGAGGAGTGGCTATTGGAAAACACTTCAGTGAAGTATGCCGATTTCAAAGGAGTGCATATAGACATTGTTAATGAGATGATTGAAAGTTTCGTATACCATCTGAATCTAGAACCTAAACTTGCTAACAAAATGAAATTTTATGGAACAGGACAGGCACAATTCGAGCTGTGGTATCAGGATGAACTCAAGAAGGAAATCGAGTGGCTAAAAAAACTCCACCCAGAAGATGAAAAACTCATATTAGAAAGGGCAAAGAGGAGAATTAAAAAGCCAAAGATGGATGGCAAAACATACGCTCATTCGTGGAATCATCCCAAGTTTGGAGGCATTGGAGTAAATAAAAAGTTCGGTAGCAACCCATTAACGTTTTCTGAATGTGCCGAAAAAGATGAGAGTGTAGGATGGCATCCTACAGGCTGCAAAACTATTAAATCGATATTCGATCACGAGTTTGGCCATGAGTTAGATAACATTTATAACATATCCAATTCAGATATAGTGTCAAATCTCTATACCAAAAAAAATATTGAAGAAATTCATAACAACCTTTCTAGGTATGCTCTGACTTCCAAACAAGAGCTTGTGGCAGAGGCATGGGCAGAATATCTAAATAATCCAAGTCCCAGAAATATTGCAAAGGAAGTTGGAGAGTTTATAACGTCAGAAGTCAACAAGGGTAAATCATGACAATCGGAGCGGCACCAGTTTGTTTGGAATGTAAACATTTAATTGAAGATCTGGGTCCTATGCGATGCAAGGCATTTCCTGATGGCATTCCTGATGAGATCTGGAGAGGCAACAATGACCATAAGAAACCTTATCCTGGAGATCATGGGATACAGTTCGAACACGTATGACTATTGGACCCAGACCTGTATGTTTAGATTGCAAACATTTTATACACTAGAAGGGCTCGTTCAGGTGTGCCGCTTTCCCTGATGGTATCCCGGAAGAAATAGAGATGGGTGAGAACGACCACAAGAAGCCTTATCCTGGGGATCATGGAATTCAATTCGAGCACGTTTAAAGGATGACTCAAGAAGCCATTAAGTCTTTAGCTTAGTGGCAGTTCGCCGAAGGAAGAAACATGACATGTATTGACGACCGGGAATTAGACAAAGTAACTTACAGTTCGATCTGTCTTCCGTGCAAACATTTTCAGAGAGAAGCTTATTCTGAAACCGGTAAAAAGACATGTGATGCTTTTCCTGATGGTATTCCTGATGAGATCTGGAGAGGCAACAATGACCATAAGAAACCGTACCCCGGAGATCATTGGATACAGTTCGAGCACTTATGACTATTGGACCCAGACCTATCTGTTTTGAATGCAAACATTTTATAGATGAAGAGGGACCTATGAGATGTGAAGCCTTTCCGGATGGCATCCCTGAAGATATCGTATTAGGAGATAACGATCATAAAAAGCCTTATCCTAGAGATAATGGAATCCAATTTGAGCATTTATGACTACTTTCCTCTTTTTAATGAGGAGTATCTATTTTCGCATTTTATGAAACCTTATCTCAAAAGACCACGGTTTTAACTATATACAGATGGAGTAGTAAGCACGGTGGGAGAAAAATTCGTTTTGGATGACTCATCTGATGCAGAAATCATCTATAGCCCAATCTGCTCATATTGCAAACACTTCTATTGGAAAGGCAGAGGGATTCACGAATGTAATGCTTTTCCTGACGGCATCCCAGATGATATATGGAGAGGCGACAACGATCACAAGAAGCCTTACCCTGGAGATCACATGATTCAATTTGAACACGTTTAAAAAAGCAAAATTTGTTTACTTACTTTCTTCTGCCATTCTGCTCTGTTTTATGTGGTGGACTTAGATATGAATTTCTAAGTTCTTCAGTGCAAATTTTTAAGGCTTTATCTATTTTTAAATCGGGAACTATCGTATTTTCTCAACATATCTCGTATTTTCTCAATCCACTTTGGATAAAGAGCCATCTCTCGTTCACGTCTTTTACTTACCAAGAGCACCACGCATAGTATAATGACTTATCATCTTATAAAAAAACTTATTACTACAGGGCTACCTTTGGTGTAATTCTTCTGTTTTTGAGCTGAAAAAAGGAAAAAAGAGAAAAAAGCTTTGCTGGGAATGCCTCTTTTTAATACGTTATCTTATTGTTTCTTGTTATAGCACTTGGTGCATCAATTCCCGGCTTCGCACATTTCTCAATTATGTTGTCCTCTATGATTACATTTGACATTTTTGCCTCTATTGCTCGAACTCCTGGATAAGGTAGGTCCTTGATAGAATTCCCATAAGCTCGGATATCCTTGAGTTCTCCCTGCAACTGCAGACCAGTATGGCCACCTCCGGAGGTGCTGCATTTGTTGTTAAGAAACTCCCCTTTTGTCACGTTATAGAAGCGGCAGCTGGAATTTGTTCGGTTGATGAACGTGGAATTTCTAACAGAGATGCCGTCCACGTAATAAGCGTATATCCCATCATGCCCACATTTGTTGACAGTTATTCGGTCTATGTCAACACCATAACAGTTGTTAAGCAGGATGGCATCATTGCAACCGTTCTGGAAAACACAATCCTCGAGAGTCAAACCGTTACAGCCTATCAGGGTTGCCATGTTATAAAGCGAAGTTCCGAGCCTGACGTCAGGATAATAATCACTCTGACTACCATCGACAGTGAAGTTCTTCAGGACCACATTGTTTGCGGAGTTTCCAGCGATCATCAGCATAGCCTTTTCTTCTTTGATAGGACATCCACGGTAACCCCAGGCAGGCAGCCCTTTTGCGAGCTTTATTGTTGCACCATTTCCATCGAAGATGGTATGGCTACGGAACAGGAGAGAATCTTCTATTGTGTAGATGACATCCGGATCCAGGATTATCGTCCCACCATGAGCAAGAGCTTGATTGATTGCTTCTGACGTGGTCCCACGATATGTCCTGAGCTTTCCATCTGCGCCGATAGCTTCAATCGTGTTCTATCGCTTCAGTTTGACGTATATTTCAATACCTTCTGCCCGCTCCTTGATCTTCTCGGATATCTCTTCGGCTTCTGACTCAGAGACACATGGAATTACCAGGTAGGCTGCATCGTCCGGCTGAGTAGGGATCTCGGGTGTTTCAGGCTCCGGTTCGGTTGGCTTTTCAGGCTCCACAGGCTGTTCTGGTTCAGGCTCAGGATCGACATAAGAATAAGTGTATGCCACGTTCATCATTCGGGATCTGGGTGTCCCAGAGGTTTTCAGATACCATCTGATGATAACAGGCTTTCCAACTCCGGCAACAAAATCTACTGCCTTGAGCTGCTCTTCATATTTTGTATTCTTTGTTGTGAATGTTGCCAGTTGTTCCTGCTTCCCATCGACTTCTATAGTAACTATGCATGTGCCTTCAATGCCTGAAGCCGAAACCTGAAATAACATGGAAAGCTTTTCAATCTTGATCCTCTTACCTTCCTGTGCTGGAATCGTTTCTTTTTTCTGCATTTCCCTTTCTGTCGAAAAATCGATTTCGGTGTAGATGGTCGAATATACTTTTTTTGTATCCTCAATGGTAGGCATGGTTATTTTCTCCTAAAAATCTGTTTTTCTGGTAATGAATTTCGAATAGCAGTAACCTGTTCAGAACTACAAGAAATAAACAAGAAAGCTGGTCTTTCAGCTGGCTCTTCTTCTGGACCCTCAACTGTGCTGGATACATTTATTGCACCGTAGTAATCCCCAGATTCGTTATTCAGGAAAGTGTTCTCAGAAGCTTCAACGGTATAGTAATCCTTTCCAAGAACATTGGCAATTGCATATCCTGAAACTGCCCCTGGATAGAAGGCCTTCCTTGTATTGACAATTGAGTTCTTCCTGACTGTTGCTTTGCAGCCCTTCACCCCACCTTTCCCGATGTAGTTGTCAAAACTGACCGCATTTCCAGAGCACCCATCAAAAATATTGTTCTCGATCAGAACATCCGTGAAACCATCAAAAACCATCCCACCTACTCCAGGGATCGTGTTCGCTGCTGGCATCATACCGCAGTTTCTGAATGTATTGTGATGGATGTACACTCCAGCTGCACCGCCCAGAGGCACGCTTGCTATACCCCAGACACCAGGTCCGTAAGTGTCCTGGACCAGGCAATTCTTCATCTCGATATGCATGCATTTTGTCCCGTCCAGGATATTCTCAAGCTGCACAGGCGGAGCCCAGGCATTGTTCGTGAAGTCGTGGAACTGGCAGCTGTCAATCAGGACATTAGAAGAGGACCTTACCCGGACAGCATTGTTAGCCCGGATTTCAAAAGAACAGTTTTCAATCGTGGCTCCAGAACATTTGAAAAGGTGAATGAAGTCATGTCCCCCTTCTGCACCGGAGCAGTGGTCAAAGACAAGGTTTGAACCGCCGTTCAGCCTCCACCCATCCCCCTCATTCCGGTTCACTTCCACATTCCGGAATACTGAGTTTGTGATATTTGAAAAGCCGAACAGGTTTCCATACCCTACTCCATGATCGTTCTGAGTGTTTCCCTGGTTTGCATAGTTCCCATCATAGACAAGGCCGTCAACTTCCAGGCCTGTAATCGAAGAGCCTTTCTGTCCTATGATAGGGACCTGTGCTCCAAAGTTAGGAGCGTTGTCCATGAGCTTCCATGTCACTCCTTCCTCGAAAGTCATTTTTGTATTATCGTTCAAAAACAGCCGGGAGTTGAGGAGGTATTGTCCGGTATCGCCTTTCAAAAAATGAACATGTGAGTACTGTAGCAGATCGCCGTTCACCGTTCCCGTTTTGTCAAGTGCCTTCTGTATGCCAGGGGAACTTGTTCCCTTAACCGGGGTTAGTATGCAGGTTTCCACAAAACCACCGTTATGTTTTTACATTGTTAACGCTGTTAACTTTAATAAATCATTTCTTCCTAAAGATCGCCACATTCACGAAAAAAGCCTGAACCTTCGGTGTTCGTCCTGAAGAATACAAAAACAGGTTGTGGGGATGATTCTCACCTGCGTAAAGAAGAATCAAAGGCAATGAAGGCAAAAATCACTCTCTTTTTTACTTTCCTTTTTAGGAAAACAAATGTTCCGCGAACATCATATTAGTAATATTTCTTCTGAAATTTCTTTTTATAATTTGGCAATAAAATATAACTGTGTGACACTTCTCTATGCTTTAGCAGTTTATCAGTGATCAAATACATCTTTTAATCATTAATTTTTGATAAAAATTGGCTAATTAAAATATATATAATTATATTAGATAATATATAGGTAAAAAAATCTATATTTAGTATTTATAACTTAAATACATACTTAGACGAATTTAATTTTTATAAGATTATATTTTATATATATTTTTTGAATATGAGTCAAGGCATATGCTCATATATAAATTTTTTAGCCAAATAATCGAAAGATAAAAAATTAAGAAATTTATTTCAATCAAAATAAATCTGAAAATTGTATTTTTTGACTATTTGGCCGAAAAACTTACAAAGGATGAGTAAATATGAATTTATGGAGTTCAAGAGTTTTCCAAGACCAACTTAACTCCATAAAATATGCCAAAGAGGCATGATTAAGTTAGCTTTGCATATATTAAAGCTTACCTGATTCTGCCTCCTGGGTAAAATGCACAGGAGTGAGTAAATAATGAAAGAATTTAGAACCGGAATTTTGCTTGTGACAATACTTTTGGCGAGTTTTGTTCTTGTACCAGCTACGAGTGCGGCTGCCGAGGATGCAAGTGTAAACAATCTCTCTGATAGTGAGGTTGAAACTTACGGCATCGATGGGCTAACTCCTCAACAGGTTAAAGAAATAGAAGCTGAAATCAGCCGTATAAGGGACATGCCAGATATTGTCAATAACTGCCCTTATATGCCTCTGCTTGTGGCCACTGACGAGCAAAAAGAGATTTTCTTAGGGTATATAGACAATTTATCAGTCTCGGACTCTGAGAAAAAGGAAATGAAAAAAGAATTGAAAGATATTTGGAGTCGTGTTCCAGACAAAATCACGGAAAAAGATTATCCAGTGATGGAAAAAATCGGAAAGGCAATAACCACACATGTTGAAGAGACATATTGGGCAGAAGATCAAAGTGTTAGATGGATGTCATATGCACACCGTAACTTAATTTCTGCCGGTGTCAATTTGGTTTATGGAAATCCTACTTGGGCAGGCTGGGCTTATGATACTGCTATGGATCCCGATACCTCCATTGATACAGGTTCAATCTATGTCCCTGTACCTACTCCGCTTGGTTTTGTGACGATTTCGCTTCCTAAAAAATGTTACTACCATTATTATAACCCAGATCTCAGTTTCGGAGGAGCTCCAGGGAAATGTTCTTCCTACGCAGCACAAGCAAAAACCTATTATGGGAATCAGGAATACCAAAATGCTTT
>Ga0134098_1000724_pt1 | contig 31920 bp, 33 predicted proteins | sample 9_3taG_FD_94456 | JGI IMG/M metagenome (GOLD analysis project Ga0134098, IMG submission 94456) | Switchgrass degrading microbial communities from high solid loading bioreactors in New Hampshire, USA - 9_31_10_142_A3 metaG | ecosystem: Engineered > Bioreactor > Semi-continuous > Anaerobic >... | reverse complement strand
TGACAAAAAACGATGCCCCGCAAGCCCTTCTCCTTTAGGGGGAGGGTAAGGGCTTGTATGTCGGCAAAATTTTTGTTATAATTGTATAGGGTGATAACTATGCAGTTGAGAAAAACAAGATGGAGTTTGTATAATTTGAATTATCATTTTGTATGGATACCAAAGTATAGAAGAAAAATACTGATAGATGAAATCAAAGACGAACTCGAAAAACTTATCCACAAGATTGCCAAAAAGCATAAGATAGAAGTATTGTCTTTATCAATACAACCGGATCACATACATCTTTTTGTTTCAGCACCACCAAGATTAGCACCCGCACAAATAGCCAATTTGTTCAAAGGGATTTCTTCTAAAAAACTTCTGGAAAAGTTTCCGCATTTGAAAACTAAAGAAGGGTTGTGGAGCAGGACATATTATGTGGGTTCGGCAGGTTCAGTTTCAGAGGAAACAATCAGGAGGTATATTGAGGAATGCCAGGATATGTAGTCAGAACATACAAAGTTCCTGTTCCAGAAGAACTTTACCCTTTGTGTGCTGAACTTAACAAAACCGCAGCGCGAATATACAACAAAACCATGTCACTGGTTAAAAAGATAAAACGCAAAAAAGGTATTTGGCTTTCTTCCAACAATGCACAAAAATACATCCTGCGCTGGGCTTGTGGTATCAATGTTCATACCCATTCTAAACAGGCTATGGTTCAGCAGTACTTTCAGGCTCTTGATAGTTATTTCAACGCCGTCAAGGCAAAACCAGATTTAAGACCGCCCTACAAAAAGAAAAGGTTTATGCCGTTCATCTGGAAGGATGCTGCTATAAAACTTCTGCCAGATGGAAAACTCAGGCTTTCGATGGGAAACAATCAAAAACCCGTTGTGATACAAACGACGCTACCGGCTGATACAAAAATTAGACAAGCCAAGTTGGTTTATGAAGATGGTAAGTATTATCTTCACCTTGCGACAGAGGTGAAGAATGAGGTCCAGAAGCAGCAAGGCAAGAAAGTCATGGCTGTGGACCTTGGTATACTCCGTCCTATAACTTGCTTCGATGGTATCGAAGTTATTTCTTATCATGGTGGGATACTTAATAGTCTAATCAGATACCGCAACAAGGAACTTGCAAAGTTTCAACAGATGCTAAGCCGATGCAAGAAAGGTTCTAAAAGATACAGAAAACTCGTGAAGGCGAAAAAGAAGATGTTAAGACGGATAAGGCATCAAATAAAGGACATTCTGCATAAGATAACCAGCAACTTTCTCAAGATGTGTTTGCAAAAAGGGATTAAAACCATTGCAGTGGGAGATATTACAAATATTCGGGAGCGGGTTCAAGGAAACGATAATGCAAACCAGAAACTCCATCAATGGTGCTTCAGAAAGATGATAGATATGCTAACCTATAAAGTTCATCCGCTGGGAATAGATGTAAAGTTGGTTCCAGAAAACTATACCAGTCAGACCTGTCCTGCGTGTGGTAGCAGGAATCATCCAACCGATCGCAACTATGAATGCCAAAATTGTGGGTTCAAGTATCATAGGGACGGAGTAGGAGCTATCAACATTTATGCAAGGTATCTTGGGAAGAAATCCCAAGTAGTAGCGGGGTTGGCACCCGTCAGAGGTGTAAGATATAAACCACACCTCTGTGGCCATGGAGTAAGAAATGCTCCATGGAAGGCAGCCTAATGAGCTGCCAAGAATCCCATCCCCTTCAGGGGATTGGGAGTGTCAAAGGCCACAGTTGCTACGGACTTGCGGAACATCCGTAGGTGTGTTGGTTATCCTTCTGTCTCTTAACTGCTGCATAATTTCTTATGCCCCCTGGTCAAACAGTTACCCTTACAGGTTACCCTGCAAGCCCCGTCCGTCAGGGCGGGGTGATTGACTAATTCTCCGAGACCCTTTCCCATATATTACTCCTAAAAGTATCCCCTCCTGGAAGTAATACATAAACATCAAAGTCTAAGTAGATTTTTCGAAAAAGTCAAAAAATCTTCAAAAATTTTTACATTTCTTTTTTAAAAAATCCCAAAAAGATCATTTAACAATGCATGATTTCTGTCTTTGACAGGGTTATGCATTTTATTTTCTAAAAAAAATTTAAAAGGAGGCTTAAAATGCCATCTCAATTTAGTTTATTGGAAAGGGAAAAGCCATGTATTTAATGGCTATTTTGTTTACAAGTGTATTTGGTCTAACAGTATTTGCATGGGATCATATACCAAATATTGCTCCAATTATTTTGGTTGGCCAGATGGTGTTTTTATTTTTGTTTGTAAATAACAAAATTTAAAGGAGGTTTTATGAAAAGTGATCTTGAATTTTTAAGGAAAATTTCAATCAAGGAATTTCTGGAAATCGAATATGGAGTCAACTTTCGAAAAATTGGAAAATCGTACTTCTGTCTATCCCCTTTAAGATCAGAGTCAAACCCGTCTTTTTCAGTAAATCTGGAAGAGACAATGTGGTATGACTTTGGGATTGGTGGAGGCGGAGACATTTTCAAGCTCGTAATGAAACTAAAAAACTGTGGTTTTGCTGAAGCCTGTAAAACCCTGGAGGATTTTGCAGGGATAATAAAACCAGTAGAAACATCAAGAACAATCGTAAAATCCCAAAACCTTGATAAAACTCAGTATGCAAAAGCATTTTTTCAATCAATTATAAAAACCAGTAACGAATTATTCATAAGACGATACTTCAAGGATATGGGACTTCCTTTTCACGCCGAAATTGGCACAGCTGAATACAAAGACACATACGATAATAGATTTATCGTATTTCCTGTTCCTGATCCAGAAAACATCGAAGGGCTTGAATGCCGAGCTGTAATTGACAGAGACGGAAGGATTGAACATGCGGTTGATAAAGATGGGAAAAAAATCAGAAAAACCATTGGTAAAAAATCCTGCTGGCTATTTAAAAGAAACCCCAATAATCTCCTAGTTACAGAGTCCATCATTGACTGTCTCGCAGGAGAATTAATTTTTGGTTCACATCTATCTCTTTGCTCTCTAAACGGAGTGGGAAATGCAAAATACGTTCCTGAGATTATTTATAAACATAATTTCAAGGCAGTTTATCTCGCACTTGATGCAGATGAATCTGGGAAAATGGCAGAACAAAAACTCATAGAGATAATACCTCATGAGATAGACGTGCATCTTGTGAGAGATCATATCAAGGCAGGGGTAAAAGACTTATATAAACTTCTGAAAATAAAAAACAAGAAGGAGGAAAAGTATGTTAGCAGAGTTAATTGAAAAAATAGCAGGGTTTGAACACAAACAATTTCCCTTTTATCCTCGTCCTTCGATAGCTGGACCAGAACAATGTCTAAGAAAACTTGTTTACATGGCCAAAGGATATCAAGGCAAAAAGATGGATGACAGATTCCATCTGATCCTTGACGACTCATCATGGCATGAGGAACTGACACTGGACTGGCTAAGAAAGTCTGCATTCAAAGTTCATTCTGAACAATTAGAAATCATCTGTGGAGAAGTAAATTGGAATGGAAAATCATTTCCAATGAAAGGACATATTGATGCTCTTGTGACAGACCTTGCGGGGAAAGATTATTTATTAGAACATAAGGCAATCAACCATTTTACCTTTCAAAAATACCTTAATGAAGATTTCCCGATGGACTATCTAACTCAATGCAGGCTTTACATACAGGGACTACAAAGAATCTCTCCCATAAGGGAGGGGTTTTTGTTGATTAAGAACAAAAATAATTCTCAGTACCTGGAGTTCCGTCTAACTGTTGATACAAAAAACGACCTGCTTATTGTAAATGAAGTTGTTGGCTCAAATGGATTTAGAAGAGAAGGAGCTTCATTTGAAGGGCTTTACAATCAAGCAATAGAGAGAATGAACCTGGTAGAGAGATACAAAAACAGCGACGAGCTTCCACCAAGGCAATATGAAATTAATGACTGGCAATGTAGCTATTGTCAATTCAACGACATCTGCTATGAAAACTACGAAGAAGAATTTGCAGAAATAAACCAGATACAACTCCCCCAAGATTTTGAAGGACTTCTTGAAGAATACTTGAGCCTTCAGGAAACAAAAAAAGCTATGGAAGCAAGAGCCGATGAAATTAAAGAAGAGCTGAAACAGTATCTGTCACAACAGCAAGCAAAGTCAGGTAAATGCAAAGGATTTGTGGTGAGCAGGGATTTAGTGGTAAGGAAAAAGTTAAATCCAGATAAAATTCCTGACGAAATAAAAGCTAATGCATGGGAAGAAACAATATTTGAAACCCTAAGGGTTTCAAAAGTAAATAATAAAACAAAAAAATAGTAGGAGGCAAGTATGATTACAACTCAAAAATTTACAAGAGTAAAAGGAGTTTCTGAACAAAGGAGGCTCCCTAGATTAGGTAAAATTCGTTTAGGAGTCAAAGTAGTAAATCCCAAGACAGGAGCAGAATATCCCCGTGAAGTGGATTATTTTGTAGTCCCTCCAGAGGTAGCAAAAATCTACGGGGAAAAACCCAAAGAGTTAGACGTGCTTTTCCCTGTAAATGACATCGAAATCATATTCCCCCAGGCATATAAATGGTACGGGGAATCAAGGGGATTGAAATGTATAGGAAATGGGGTTACAGCCTACAGGTTAAATGAAGAGACAGGAGCAATGGAAGAGCGAGAATGTCCTTGCGAAATTAAAGGCACACAGTGTACCTTAAGAGCTCACCTGCTTGTTATCCTGCCAAAGGTAAGTATGGGAGGTGTCTATCAGATAGATGTCGGATCGTATAACTCCATTATCGATATCAACAGTGGCCTTGAATATATTCAGTCTTTAATTGGCAGATTTTCAATGGTACCCTTAAAATTAAAAAGGGTACCCAGAGAAATTGTTTATGAAGGCAATAAAAGGATTCATTATCCTCTTCAAATTGTTTTTGAAGGAGATATAGACCTTATTAATGCATTAAGAGGGGAAACCACTCGAATTCTTGCAACAACAAATGTAGCTCTCCCTGCCATTGAGGATGTAAACCCAAGGTTTGACGAAGAAGCAGTAGTAGTGGTTGACGAGACAGAGGAAGAAGAAGAGCCTCAACCAGTACAACAAATACAACAGCCAGCACCACAACCAGTACAAAAAGTAACACAACCACAAACACAACAAAAGGCTCCATCACAAGCAAAGTCCATACCCCAAACTCAACAAGCACAAACACAAACTAGGATGGCAACTGAAGCCCAGATAGGAGTAATTAGATCAATCGCCCTAAAAGCGGGTTTTGAGGAAGAAATCATTGATGCTTTTTTAAGTCAAGGCCTTACAATAAAGGAAGCCTCAAATCTGATTACTGCCTTTGGTAAAAAAGACTTCTCCGCTTTAGATCAATACAAAGCAGAGATTTTTGGAGATGACTTGCCAACAGAGGAAATCCCCGATGAAATAACAACCATAGAGCCATTTTAGGGTTAAAACAATACATCAATGGCCACTTATTTTCAAAGATAAGTGGCCGTACTTTATTAACAAGGAGGCATTTCTATGGTGGTTAAGTTTAAAAAGGCGGTTAAGCTAAAAACAAAGGACGGAGAGAGGCTATATAAGCCAAACGACGTCCAGGAGTTTGAAAAGAAAGTCGCAGAGTTCCTTAAACAAAAAGGCTACTGCGACACTTTTCACGAGGAAATAAAGATACAGTGTTTAGCCCCTTTTCAATGCGAACTCATTGAAGAGGATGGAAGCTGTATTTTTATTAAAAAACAAATCACTTCTGCCTGTATGGGGCCTTACGAACAAGTTCATGCGGGGGGGATTATAGCCCACTTAGAAAAATAAATTTCAAAAAAGGGTAAGGAGGAGTATTCCTCCTGCCCTATTTTTCTTAAAAAAGGAGGTTAAAATGAAAAATACAAAAACTATTTTAATGCCAAGAATTCCAGTGGAAATTCTTTTTCAAATAAAGAAAAGACACAGAATTGCAAAGAACAAGAAAAAACACTACAGCTTAAAGGCATGTAAAAACTTTAAAAATAAAAAAAATAATCTAGAAGAAATGGAGGAATAAACCATGTGGGAATTTAATGTTTCTTTATGGGAGAAGAAGTATAGACATCAAAATGAATCCTCACCAAAAGAGACTTTTAGAAGAGTAGCAAACGTTATAGCTTCAACTTCTGATGAGAAAGATAGATTTTTTGAAATGCTTGTTGAAGGAAGATTCTTACCTGGTGGTAGAATTCTTGCTTACGCAGGCACAGGAGTCCCTGCTGGTACCTGGATGAACTGTTATACAATGGGAGACCCTGAGGATTCTATGGAATCCATTATGAAGTCTCTTTCTGAGAGTGCAATGACAATGAAAGCAGGAGGTGGAATAGGACTTAACTTCAGCAACCTTCGCCCTAAAGGAAGCCCAGTAAAGAAAACAAACTCAAAATCCTCTGGTCCGGTATCCTTCATGGAGATGTGGAATTCCATGTCAAGAACCATAAGTGGAGTTAATGATAGAAAGGGAGCTATGATTGCTGTTTTAAATGTAGATCACCCTGATATCATTGATTTCATTAAAGCTAAAGAAAACAACTCATCTAATAATCCAGTATTTGAAAAATTCAATCTCTCTGTAGGCATAACTGATAAGTTTATGAATGCTGTCATAGAAGACAAAGACTGGGTATGTCAATTCCCACTTCAGGATGGGCAGATAATTGAAAAACAGTATAAGGCTAAAGAAATCATGGATGAGATAGTCTCCTTTGCATGGGCTAAAGCAGAGCCAGGTGTAGTGTTTCTTGACACAGTAAACAGGTTTTATAATCTCTCTTATACAGGAGAGAAGATAACAGCTACTAATCCTTGTGGAGAGATTCCTATGCCACCTTATGGTGCTTGCAATTTAGGATCAATCAATCTTGTAGCTCATGTTAAAAATCCTTTTGAAGATAATGCTGACTTCGATTATGATTTACTACTATCCACTATTAAGTCTGCAGTTAAATTCTTAGACAACGTTATTGATTTAACACCTTACCCTACTGAAGAACATAAAAGAAATGCAATAAGTTCTAGAAGAATCGGACTAGGATTTTTCGGACTTGGTTCTGCCCTTTCAATGCTATGTTTAAAGTATGGAAGCAAAGAAGCAACACAAAAAGTAGATGAACTTATGCGATTTATTAGGGATAATGCATACAGAACTTCCATTATACTTGCTAAAGAAAAAGGAGCTTTCCCTCTTTTCAGTGATAAATTCCTTGAAAGCAGGTTTATAAAGAATCTTCCTGAAGATATTCAAGAAAGTATAGCTCAATATGGAATTAGAAATTCTCAACTGCTTGCAATTGCTCCTACAGGTTCCATAAGCCAGTTTGCAGGAAATGTTTCCTCAGGAATAGAACCCATTTTCAGTCTTGAATATAAAAGACTAAATTATGGGCAGGAAATCCTTGTTGAGGATTATGCATGGAGCATATACAAAAAAATGTATCCAGAAGCTACTCTAAAAGAAATTCCTGAGTTCTTTGTAACAGCTCACGAGTTATCATGGAAAGAACACATAGATACACAGGCAATATGCCAAAGCTATATTGATGGTGCAATCTCAAAAACAATTAATCTTCCAAAAGACATAACAAAAGAAGAACTAAAAGATGTTTTCCTTTACGCCTGGAGAAAAGGACTCAAAGGTTGCACTATCTATAGAGAGGGATCTATAGATGGAGAAGTTCTTAAAAAAGATAAAGATAGCAAAAAAGCAACACCTGGTTTAAGGCAACGTCCCTATAAACTGGAATCTCTTACTTATAAAGTAAAAGTTCCAGACCAAAAACATGCCTTCTACCTCACTTTCAGCCACAGTAAAGATACTAATAAAAACAAACCAATAGAGTTGTTTATAAACACCAATGACCCTACTGTTCAAGAATGGGTACGGGCATTAGGAAGGCTTGTATCTGCTGTATTTAGAAACGTTGAAGATCCAACATTTCTGATCGATGAGTTCCGACAGATATATGCTCCAACAGGTTTTTGGTCAGGTATGAGACGAAAATACATCCCCAGCTTGGTTGCTGAGTTTGGTGAAATAATGGAAGACTACTTCACCGACATCGGCATACTGGACCCTAAAGTACCTGTTGAAGCTTATGAAGAACACACATATGGATACTGTAAAATCTGCGGGCAATACGGATTGGTCTATGAAGAGGGATGTGTAAAATGCCTTAACTGTGGATATAACAAGTGTGGATAAAAATTTTAAAGGAGGTTTTCTATGGAAAAAGTAGTTGTTAAATGGGCAAAAATTCACCCAAATGCTGCAATACCTCACCCTGCATACGATGGTGATGCAGGGGTAGACCTAGCAGCAGTGGAGGAGCATCTAATTTTACCAAGTGAAAGAAAACTTGTAAGAACAGGGCTAAAAGTTGAAATTCCATATGGATACGAACTTCAAATTAGACCACGTAGTGGACTATCATTAAAAAGCCCCCTTATAATAGCAAATAGTCCAGGAACAATAGACTGTAACTATAGAGGGGAAATAATGGTAATAATCTGGAACGCAGGTATGGATGCATATAAAATATACCCGGGTATGAAAATAGCCCAGGCAGTGCTCCAAAAGTTGCCCATTGTTGAGCATATAGAAGTGTCCGAGTCAGAACTTTCAGACACTCGCCGTGGAGAAAAAGGTTTTGGAAGTAGTGGAATATAGATGGATAAACCATCTATAACTAAAAGCGGTCTAAAATAAAAAGTCAAAATTTGAAAGGGGAAGGGCTTAAATGCCTTTCCCCTTTTTTTGTGCTCACTGAGGGATTACAGCCTCAATCATTTCAATAAAACCTGAACCCTGTTTTCTTGCTTCTACTTTAGGAAGGTCTATTAAATCTCCTTTTATTGCTGTAAGAACAAAAACCTGTTTTTTACCCGTTGAAATTTTTGTTTTTATCTCACATTTCCTTGAAAAATACCCTTCTCCTATGAAATCAGGGACAAGTTGTTTTTCTCTATATTTCTGTATAACCTTTTTAAGGACCTCTTCTTTTTCTGATTCATAAAATAATGTTGCATCCAGCACTTTTAAAGAATACGCATACTTTTTTGTTAATTCATATAGTAAATCAGGTCTAATATAAATAATGCCCTTAAGAGAAAAAGCTTCCCATTTATTTTTCTGTGTAACATTTATCTCTGGTTCAAGATATTTTTTTGTAAACTCTTCAAGGTTAAACCATTTATTAAAATCCTTAACCTCATACTGTGAAGCATATCTTATCAACTCCATTTGTCTTGCCTGTTTATCAGCTTCTCTTAAAAGTTGCGTGAGCGGTTCTCTGCTTTTTAAGTGATGATCTCTTACAGCAACAACTGCCTGTTTTGCCCAGAAAACATCTTTCCCGACAAACTGTTCCATAAGCCAGTTGCTACTTACAATTGAGTGATCATAGCTATTATAAACTCCACTTACTCTTAACTCAGGAATTTTACCTATGTCATGAGAAAGAGCGGTTATTAAATACTGAGGCATAAAATTTTCATAATCAATCTGATTTTGCTTTGCCAGTCTTTCTATAATTCTTGCCACAGTAAGTGTATGTTCTTTTAAAGTTACCATTGCAAGATTACTTCTTACAGAAATTACATCGATTGATTCACTGTCTTTTGTATCAATAACAACAGAAGGAACAGAACCATGTTTATCAAGCATTTTTAGAATATTTAAAAGTACATCATAAACATTTTGTTCCTTAAATTTTCCCTCATATGGCTTAATTACATCTTTATAAAACAATGCTATCATATCAATGTTTTCTGTTAAAGCAGAAGCCTGCTCAACTTTTTCAAGCGGCTGTTGATTATCATTTTCTTTGCTTTCGACAGAGGTCTGTGAAGATTCAAATACTTTTTCTTCTTCGTTTTTAATGAGTTTTTCAATAACTCCTTCTTCTTCGTTATAATCAACAGGTTCAAGTGGAGTAGAAACAGGTTCAAGCTGTTGATTGTATTTCAACCAGACCTGACTTAATTCGTCAAGAGAAATTTCTATTTCATTTCCATCAGAATTTTTCTGTGGGGTAAGTTTAAAAAATAAAAACCCACCCACAAAAATTATAATTGCTATACCTATTAACGTAACAATCACTTTGTTTCCCTGTTTATTTTTTCTTGATTATAAACAATCAAATGATAATCTCTAACCTCTTCCTTAAGAACAGTAAGTAACTTCTCAATTGCATTTGTCGAGCTTTGAAGTGTTCTTAAAATTTGTTCCACTCGCATAAGCCTGTTTCTTACATCAAGTAAAAGTTCGTTGTCTAACATTTTCCCTCCTCTTTTTTATAATGTTGCTTTATTTTCCACTGGCTGGGCTGTCAGCTTAAAAAGTTTATTTGTAAGAATTTCTTTTTGTTTATCACTTAAAGCATATATATTGGTTTTCCCCTTAATAAACTTGCCATCCTTTGTAGTAAAAGATGTAAGTTCATAAATAATGTCAGGGATATTTCTGGATGTTGTCTCTTTTGCTTTTTGTAAAAGCTCCATTAACAGCTTTTCTTTGTCAGATTTAAATGCAATTGTCACAGGGTTTTCCATAATTTTAATTATTCTAATTATGAGGTCTTTATCTTTCTGTGTATGAACTACAAAATTTATTTTGTTTCTTAAATTTATACTTTTTAGTTTTCCTATGAAAGAAATTCTGTCATTTTCTTCTTCTTTGTCTTTTCCCCGTAAGAAAATAGTAAATTCCATTTGTTTATTTTTAATGCTTTTTAACTCTTCAAGGCTTGCCTGATTGCTTACAGTTACAAATCTTATTGAAAATACATGTTCAGCAACCACGCATTGTTTAATACCTGCCTTAATTAACATTTTTACTCCCATTCTCTTCTAAATTCTTCTATTTTTTTATTTCTTTTTAAAGTGTAACACCAGGCAAGCCCTATTGCAGCAGCAGCTCCAATGTGGACAAATACCGCAAATTTAATAGCTTTTGGAATAATCTCTCTGAAATCTATCAGCCATAAAGCAAATTTATAAGCAACTATTTTAACCCCATTGGGAACCATTTTTGATGTAACAATGCTATTAAAATTTTTAACTATAAACTCATCGGTAAAAACTGAATAGTAGAGAAAAAACATAATTATTGCGAAAAAAAATGACATTCCTATTTTTGTTCCTGTGAAAGTAAGAATAAAATTAGATGCTATTTTCTTGGTAGTCCTACCCATATAAAACCTTGTAATCAGCACACCAATTAGTAATAATGTAATTGCTAAAACAGGAGCACAACTTAACAAGAAAGAAAAAATATTATCCATTAAAGTAGGATTTGTCGTGTTAAAGACAGGAAGTAGCTTTTCAAAAACTGCCATACTAAAAGGAGTTGCAATAAAAGTATATGCTGTTCCTATTAAAGCAGTTTTAAATGCTATATCAGGGAAGGATAGCTGAGGGATTAACGGTACCACTCCATCAGGAAGATCAGTTCTGTACTCAATGGCAGAAAACTGCTGAATTTCACTTAGGGCATGTAAAAAACTTTTTGCCCTGATGTCAGATACAGCAGCATTTATAACAGTTGCACCTTCACCCTTAGCCATAACCCATTCTCCTCTTTAATACAAATTTTTAAATATAAACTTCCCCAGATAAGCGAAGAAAAAAGCAATCATAAAAAGAAAAATCGTTATCATCATTGAAAATCTTCTCCTTGCTATTCCATAAACACCAAGAAGCAAGCAAAACCATGCAATAAATCTTGGTAAGAGCTTACGCCTTGAAACAAACTCCCAGAAGTCTCCCGGGTGATTCATAAGTAAATAAAAAAATACAGCAAACACAACTATTCCCACAAAGATAATTCCTGTAAAAAGTTTATTAACTTTTGACAAAAGCATGTTTTACCCTCAAATCAGGGAATAATATTTTAATTTTTGTGGGTTTTATAAATGGAACTCTTCCTTTATAAAATTCTCCCTCATGTCGCATATAGAAATATCTTGGTTTTAGCTTGATAACTCTTTCTCCTAAAATTAACCTTTCTTCTTCTTCTCTCATACTGAAAGAAGCTTTTGCATCAGCAACAGATGGAATTATTTTCCAGATGGTTTTTTTAGGAGAAGCTTCCTCAATATAACTTGCAGTTTCATTACAGTTTACTTTCATATATATCCAGGTAGAAATGTTATCAATGATGGATTCGGTAATATTCTGCCCTACTGCCTTTTTAACCTGAGAAAATGATTGAGTAAAAAAGTGTAGCCAGACATTTGCCCCACCCGCCTTATTAAACATATTTTCTATTCCATTGTATAAAATCGTATCTCCTTCATCCAGATAAAGACAGAGTGGAGGGTTTATTTTTCTACCGCTTACAATTGCTCGCCCAACGGAAGCCTGTATCATACTAATCAGAATTCTTCCTATTGTGTATGCTTTACGTCTAAGAAGCAAAGACCCGGTGTTACAGTAAAGAATAACTGGTTCACCTTCTTCAAACCTTCTTATAAACTCATTGGTTCTTGCACGACCTATTATTTTGCCTGTAGTGGAAGAAGTCATTGCAGTAAGCATTGTTCTTAAGGTGGATGAAACTTTTCCAAAATACTCTTGAGGAGAACTTAACACATGCTCCACATTCATAATGGTTTCTTCTGCAAGCTGTCTTACTCTTTCATCAGGATGATTTGAGAAAAAATTCATATTTTCAAGGATTTGGCGTAGAGATTCGTAAGTGATTCTCTGTTTTATATCAAAAAAATTTATTAAAGGGGTTTCTCCTTTAGCATATGCTTGAGCAACAAGACTGCTTACTATCGCAGTTGTAATTTCCTCTGCAATAGTAATGAAAAATTCCTCATTGGACTGTATACCAGATGTAACATGATCAATAATTTCATCCATAACATAGTAGTAAGCGAGTGGATCAATCCTTAAAGAATAATCTGAATAAACAGGAGATATAAACATTAAATCATTAAGCCTTCCTGCTTGAATTGTTGCTGATATAACACTACTTAAAAGCTCATTATCTGCTTTGGGGTCTACCACAACCACAGAATTTCCAGCAAGAATGTCCTGTGATGCAAGATAAGAAATAAACTTTGTTTTTCCTATTCTTGTGGTTCCAACACAACCAAAATGAGTTGATCTTTTTTTATAAGGAATGTAAAGATCTTTGACTTTTGGAAAATCCTCACCAAGTAAAACTCCTTCTCCAAGATGGAGTTTATCGGTTTTAACAGTCTTACCTTTCAGATTTATTTCCATGAGTTTATCTAGCATATTTATTTATTACTTTTTTCATAAAAAAGGTAATAAATATAAAGATGAACAATCCTGAACTATACAAGGACAGATTTATCCGTCTGGTTAATAACCGCATTTACTTTTATATCAATTATGATCCAACCATTATTACCGTTTTTAAAAGTAATGGACTTAGATGGGACCCCTCTTATAGAGCGTGGTATACAGAGATTGACGGCTACTTAAGTCCTCATGATGTTTATTCAAAGTTTAATAAGGTATTCAGCATTTATCCAGATGAAGAGAAGCTCTATATTTCAAAACTAATGGAAGCTTATTTTAAAAAACTAAGCAATGTTATTGAGTTTAGCAGAAACTCATCCTCCAACTTTCCAGTGCCTCTTCCTGAGGGTTTAAAACTCTTTCCGTATCAAAAAGCAGGAGTTGAATTTTTAGTTACAAAGAAAAACGTTTTGCTTGCTGACCAGATGGGACTTGGGAAAACCATTCAGGTTATTGGATATTTAAACTGCATGTTAAAAGAAAACAAACCACCTTCAGCCTTAATTGTTTGTCCTGCATCAGTTAAGTACAACTGGGAAAAAGAGCTTAAAAAATGGCTTATAGCTCCACTTTCAATTGAAGTGCTCGAAGGGAAAAACGGCTTTGAACAGAACCCTCAAATTAATGTTTACATTTCAAACTATGACATTCTGAAAGATAAGAATTTTACCAATCTAAACATCATTGTGCTTGATGAAGCTCACTACATCAAAAACGAACAGGCCCAGAGAACAAAGGAAGTGCAGAGAATTTGCAAGGCAAATCCAAAAGCAAAGATTATAGCCCTGACTGGTACTCCAATGCTTAACAGACCAAGAGAGCTGTTTCCCATATTAAAAATACTTGAACCCTCAAGATTTAACAACTTTTTCAGGTTTGCCATAACATATTGTGGAGCATACAAAAAAAGCATACATACAAAAGAAGGAAAAAAAGAATTTTGGGACTTTAACGGAGCATCAAACACAGAAGAACTGGGCAGGCTTCTGAGGGCCACAGTGATGTTGAGGAGGGAAAAAACAGAGGTTCTCAGGGAACTACCCGATAAAATACGAACTGTTATTCCTATTAAAAAACCAATAACAGGCAAAATTGTAAATATTGAAAATGAAACACAAAAAATAGTGGAAAAAATAAAAGAGATAAACAAAAAAATTTATCAAGCTAAAAAGAAAAATAACAATGAATTACTAAATCAACTGAGAATTGAAAAAACAGAAATTCGTTCTGTTGCACTTCCTCTAATAAACGAATACAGAAGGCTTGCCTTCGAGGAGAAAAAGGACAGCATAGTTTCCTTCCTTGATGATGTTTTGCCCGATGAAAAAATAGTTCTGTTTGTTCACCATCTAGAAGTAGCGGATTTCTTTAAAAATACATTTTCTCATTTAAATCCCTGCATAATAACTGGACAAACTCCTCCACAGCAAAGACAGATAATGATAGACAGTTTTAACAGAGATAAAAATCATCCACTTTTTATCGCCACCATCCTTGCTGCAGCAGAAGGCATTACCCTTACAGCATCCTCAACCGTTGTTTTTGCTGAATACGAATGGACACCCGCAAAGATGCTACAGGCAGAAGACAGATGTCACAGAATTGGGCAGAAAAAAACAGTTAACTCCTACTGGTTTACCCTGCAAAACAGCATAGATGAAATGTTTATAAATAAAATAATCGAAAAACTTGAAATAGGACAAAGCATAATGCAGGATAAAACAGCAGAAGAAATTTTTATGGCAGTGGAATAACTCCCCAAAAACTATGTCACGACATAGTTTTTATGAAAAAGTAATATTAATAAAAATATATATAAAAAGAAGGAGTTAAGGTGGAAACAGCAAGAAAAATAGATATAGACCAACTAAAAAGAAAATCCCAAAAAATAAAGGCAATCTGTGTATATATGCCTGAAGATATATATAAAGAACTGGATGTTGTCTGCAAAAAATTGCATCTATCTAAATCGAAAGTCATTCGACAGGGGGTTCAACTAATAATTGATCAGTTAAAAGAAACCTCACAAATTCAAGATTAAAACAATTTTTTTATCCAATTAAGTAGTAGTAGTTTCCTCTAAAGATGTTCCCAAAAGAGAAAGCTCTTTATTTATTCTCCTTAGATATTTTCGAATTTCCTCAACACTGAATACTTTATCTTCAGAAATAATCTTTTTCAATGCATCTTTCATGAGTAAAAATAAAGCTCTGATTGTAACGGGTTTGGCAAGAAAACTATCCTTTCTCTCCCATTGATCTTTGAATTCTTCCTGAACAGCCTTGAAGAAATTCCAGATCACATCATAAAGAACATCCTCTTGGTCTGACTCTTCCCCTGATAACTGCAATTTTTTTATGGTTTCTTCAATTCCTGATTTTTCAATTGCAGTAACCAGGCTTGCCTGTGAAATAAAACCCTTTCCTATTCCAAGCATTTTGATTTTTCCATAGAAAGGAGACTCTATGTCATCGAGATGTAGTTTTTCGACAATTTTATGCAGTTTAAAATATTGAGGAAAAATATCTTCTGAAATACCTAAAACATCAAATACCACAGATTTGTTAACGGGTTTTTGATGGTAATTGATATTTACGAAAATTTCTGCTACTTCAGCCAATGTGAGATTAATAAAAGCAGTAACGACAAGGGGCATATCTTTATGTGTATAATCAAAAGCCTTTAATCTATGTTGGCCATCTATAACAAATGCAACCTTACCTTTTAAGCTGGGGTGTGCGGGTTCAGTGTTATTTGCTATTTCAAGCATTTTTTGAAGATCAAGCTGATTGTTGCAAAAAACGTTATCTAGAGTTAAACTTAATCTGTTTAGATCAAAATTTATGATTATGTTGTTTGCTAAAAACGCATCTTCCGAATCAATGTATTTTGCTATTGCCTTACTTCTATATAGGGCTTCTTTTCCTTCGTCAACTTTCGAATTGGGATTAAAATAAGAAATTTCTCGCAAAGATTTTGCAGAAAGACTGAATAATAAAATGTCCTTTCCATTCTGGCGTGTTTTTACTGCTGGTATTGTTTTCATTTTTTTCTCCTTTTTTTGTTTTTTGCTAAGTGTGAAACTTATAATAATATTATATATACATTGCATACACAATGTCAATAACTTTTCATCCTACAGAGTTAGCTTGTTTTTTAAAATAAAAAAAGGGCATCAGGATTGCCCTGATACCCCCAGAGGAGAGGTCATATCCTCTCCTCGTCTTCTTGCTTTTTTAATTCAAATTTTGTGATTGGGGTTAAAACTTTAAGAAGTGCTTCAGCAAGTTCTTCAGTATTTGAAAATTTCTTTTTCAGCAGCTCCTTTATTCCCAACAGTTCCCAAAACTTGCCTTTAACATCTTCCCAATGCTCAAGGTCGGTGTAATCCAAAAGAAATAAATTGCAAAAACTATGCGCAGATAGTGAAATATCTGCAAGAATATTTTTCAAATAATCTTTTGGCTTAGTGAAAATGTCCATAAGTGCACTTAAGATGTCAGAAAATACTTCATCTTCAACGCATATCGCTGGATTGCTTTTAATGCTTTGCCCGTCTTGTAGTACTATGCCGCATTGTACTATGCTTATTTTTTTTCCGTTAGCTTCCATTTTTTCCTCCTTTTTTTATATAATTATTTATATAATTTATTATATATACATTGCATACACAATGTCAATAACTTTTTATTCTGCATAGTTAGGATCAAAACGGTTAACTGGATTTGCCCTTTTCGCAAAGCTTATTAATTGAACATTAAAACATGAATTTATAATTATACAAAACCATATTTTTCTATAAAGCTATACAATAAAAAGTTCCATAATTTTTTATTTTGCTTTATACGGGAACAGACATTGGTTCCAATGCCTTATAATTTCCCTTAAAAACTACTTTCATCTAAAAACCTCCTTAATTGTTTTTTTGCTTCCTGATATATATATGCATCAAGAATGCTTTTTGTTTTTGATCAAAAAAATAAACAAAAAATATATATCTATATATGTATATTATTTTTTGTATGTTTTTTATTTTTTCGGAAAAAAGGAGCCAAAGACTTAATAAAAAGGGCAGTTTGTCTTTAGCTCCTGGGGGCAGTAGAAGAGGCTTCATCCTTGGGTATGTGACTTGCCCCGCATCCATGCGGGAAACTACCTACGGATGAGAAGCCTCTTCTTTGTTAGTATTACTTTTGATGAGGGCAAGCCTTTTCTACTATCTCTATTTCTTTTTGTGATAAGTTATAAAGCTTATAAACTAATTGGTCTATTTGATTTTCATATTTTCTGACTTTAGCTTGCTTTTCAGGATTTTCCAAATAATCTTCGTCTTGGGTAATAGCAAGGATTTTATCTACAAGGTTAATAAATGGCTGTTGTTCAGACTCAGGAATTTTAGGGATGGGAAGTTTCTCTACATATTGCTTAATCCATCTAAAAGCTTTTAATCCTAAAGCACTTGAAATTTGACTAAAATAAAAATGTATAATTTTGGAATTTAATAAAGCAAGATTATATTTGTTTACATTAGTCATCATATAACAGGTTTGATTGACATACATTTTTTTTACATCCCAAGCAAAAGACCCTTCGTTAGTCATTTCTTGCCACACAATCTTCTCTTTTTCAAATTCAGGATAGTATGCAATTTGATCCTGCGTTTCAAACCATTTGTTACTTGTTTTTTTTCGAGCGTTAAATCCTAAATTAGGATATTTCTTTCCTGATTGTTCCAATTGCCTTATATCAAAATGATCTAAAAAATACTTTTTGATTGCTGGATACTGATCAATATTAAGGTGTAAAGCAGGAAATGTCCCTATTACCCATAACCCCGCCCATTTATAACCATAGCGATAGATGTCTCTGCCACGAAGGATTTGCTTGATGATGGCTTCGGTACGTTTTCTTTCATCTTCGCTCTGGCAATTATTTAATATTTCTTCTTGTTTGGTGCTATTTATAATAAAAGCGTCATTAAGCCCGGTTAATATTCCACGATAAATTTTTACATCCCAATCTTTTAGAGGTTTTCCTATTTGTTCAATTTTTTCTTTTATTCTTAAATGACTATCATCTGCAAGAATCCAAGTATTTATATTCTGTGGAATTTCAAACTCTTTATTATCCTTCAATATTTTGACAGTATGCGATTCCTCCGGTATGGATTTCTGTGCAATTAAAATTGCAGTATCTACGGTTGCATCTTTGAAAATTCTTTTACCGCCGTAATCAATTATGTTTAAAATCTTCATATTATTAGTCATAAATTCTCTTAATTTTTGACCATAAAGGGCTCGCATCCATTTGTTGGATGTTATAAAACCTAAAAACCCATTGTCTTTTAATACTTCATAGGCTCTATAGAAAAAATACACATAAATATCTGCTATAGCATCATAATAATTTCTATAAAACATTTTTAAATCTTTTTTTATCTCTTCCAACCGTTCTGCTCTCACATAAGGTGGATTTCCTATCACTATATCAAACCCGCCTTCTTCGGCTATTGTTGGAAACTCCACCGGCCAATAAAAATACTTATCCCCGGGCAAAGAAAAATTAGCTTTGATTTTGTTTAATTCATCAACTACCATTTCATAATCTCTTGTTTCTTTTTTTACCTCATGGACAGATAAATCCAACTTTTCTTCTATCTCTCTTATTATCCTTTTTATATCATCTGAAACTGGATACATCTGGAGCTGGCTACCAATAAAGGTATATCCTTCTCCCAACAATGAATTTCCCGTTTTTACATGGTGATCAATAAATGCCAAAGGCATGCCAATCATAAAAGAATGTAACCACAAAGATACCTTTAAAAGTTCTATTGCAAGCGGGTTGATGTCAACAGCATAAACACATTTCTTTAAAATTATCCTTCTTATAATGTTTTCATTGCTTAAATAGTCATCTATATCAGATGGATGGAATATTCCTGTTTTAGATAGCTCATCTATAATATTTTTTCTTAACATATTAAGATAATTGTTAAACTCTTGTGCATTATCAAGCTCTCCAACAATTAGGTCCAAAAGAGTATCCACTGCATCTACTAAAAAATGTCCACTTCCCGCACACATGTCAAGGATTTTTACATTAAGCAGGGCTTGTATTTTCTTCTCTGAATAAAGTTGTTTTATTTTTTCTTTAAGCTCATTAGATGATAAAGAAACTTCTCTTCTAATACCATTCTGGAGTTTAAAACATTTTGTTTCTATCCTAAAATTGCGTGCAATCTCTTTTAAATGAGAAACCTGCATTTTATCCATATCTTCAAAGCTTTCAGGTAATCCCATATGCTTCATTCTTTCTTTCCAGTAATTGTTAATACAACTATCCACTATTGTTTTGGTTATTTCATTAGGAGTATAAAATGTCCCGGTTAATTTCCTTTCTTTATTTTCTGATTCAAGATACAGCTCATCAGTATTTGCATCATATTGAAGCTTAAAGCTTAAAAGTCCCTCATAAATGCTTCCAAGATGCTTAACAGAAATTTCTGCATAGTCAATTTCCTGCTTACTTTCAAAAAGACTGCCTTCATAGCGAATTTTAGTTAAAGCTTTAGCCAGACATAAATCAGAAAGCTTATATGTGCTAAAAAATTCATCTCTTTTAAATAAACCCCCATTGTAAGGAGGGATTCTCAATGAAGGATCACCTTCATCAATCAGGTTGAAAAGCGACATGATTTTGATATAAAAAGCATAACTTTTTGAACTGAATATCTTTTCAAAACTGTTGCTTTTACTACTGTTGTATCCTTTCTTTATTTCACTAAAAACATTGGACAGGCTGTAAACATTGCGAGGTAATAGTTTTCTATCTTCAGCATGAATAACGAAAAGAAGCCTGTAAAGAAATATGAGCGTTTTTTGATAGATAATATCCAGCGGTGGGTCTTGCACCCCCTGCCTTTTATACTCCTCAAAAAATCCTTTTGCGATGGTGGTAAAAACTTCAGAAAAAACTATTTTGCTTAAGTCTTCTACAACCTTCTTTTCCCAAACTAACTTTGCCCTGAGCAGATTATCTAAAAATCCCTCAAAACTTTCTTTTCTAAACAAAAGATAAAAAATAATAAGATTGTCCTGCTCAAAAATATTCTCTTCGTTTGAATCTGAAAACAGAGATGATGAAGAAAATAATTCTTCAACATAACATTCAAAATAGTTTGTTAGAAGACTGTTGCTGTGGCTATAGTATAATCTCCATCTTTTACCGTTACTTAAAATCCCCCAAAAAGGAGTATCCCTCAAAAGTTTCATGGCGTTAATGTATTTGATAATCTGAATGGCTGGTATTGTAATCCGCCCATTTTCCTGCACAAACCCTTTATCAAAATCCAATCTTCTTTTTTTGGCTTCAAGGATGGCTATTGAATGACTTAAATGTTTTTCTTTTGTATCAGGAAGGGGATCCGTGAACAAAGCATAATCAACCTTTTCCCCTCCTATTTTTAATTCCGTAGTAAAAAATTCATAGGTAAAACCCAAGATTTTAAGGACAGGAGTGATTATTTTGATTTTTACCTCTTCTTCGTTTGTATCAAGAACGTGAGAATCATTTTTTACACAAATTTCCCGTATTGCCTTTATCGTTTGAATGTAATGCTCTTTTAAAGCACTGTTTCCCTCTAATTCCTCTCTAAAATTCCTGATCCTTTCCTGGATCACTTTGCTTGAAAACAATCGATTGACTATTTTTCTCTGCACTTTACTCCCCTCTTAAATATTTTTTGGCAATTATAACACATCCTTTTCACCCTACATAGTTGAAATCAAAACACAGATAAACCTGGTTTTATTTTTCTTGTCAATTACGCCTTTCCATCCTACATAGTTACATTAAAAACTGGGGCCATCGGATATGAGGGACGGCCTGAATATTTCCTTTTCATCCTACATAGTTACATTAAAAACGCAGAAGCAACTCTTTTAGAAAGATGCCTGATAAACCCCTTTTCATCCTACATAGTTACATTAAAAACGTTGACTTTCCTTGACCTCCCAAGCCGTCTAACACAACTTTTCATCCTACATAGTTACATTAAAACCCACACACTTTATTCCCCTTCAGGAGGCAGGTTTGTTAAATTCTGTAGTATCCACTTTGGTTCATCAACCATGAGGTATATGTATCTTGCAGAGTAAAGCTCCTTACCGCTGTCTCCCTGATATGGAAGCATCATGACTCTCACTATCTTTGGCTGTGCCACAATTGGAGATTTAGGCTCCTTAAGCAGATTTGCAAGCTTGCTGAACAGAGCATCTCTGTATTCCTCTTCAACAGGAGAGTAAGGAATATTTTTAGGCTGAGTTTTTTCCTCAAGCTTGAGCACTCTGCTTTCCTCGTATGCCTCTTTAAGTGGAACACACTTTCCCTGCTCGTTCATGGGACATGTAAACTCTCCCTCATATGGGTTCATCACGGATGCACAGCCCAGTGCAAACAGCCCGAGTGTAAAAGCACCTCTCTTAATAAATTTAATTATTTTCCCGGTCTCCATAGACTTGCTTTCCTCCTGTATGGATTATTTTCTTCATTTAATACTGTTTCTTTTTCCTCCGTGTGTTGAAGCTCTGATGTTACAGGCTTTGCTGTTTCAACTGGCCTTTCCTGTTCAACAAGCCTGCTTCCACAGAACCTGCATAAAATGGCATCCTTTTTAATCTTTTCTTTACAGAAAGGGCATTCCATCAAATTCCTTTCTCTGTCTTTCTCTGCTATGGTCTGTGCATGTTGAAGTATATCAACAAGCTTTTCAGGATGAGGAACCAGTCTGGCAACTGTAATCCCAGCCTCAGCTGCAGACTGAATGGAAACAGTTCCAAATCCCAGAATCATGCCAATTGGCGTTTTCTTATACCCTGCATTGTTGATCTTATCCAGAGGAGTTTCCTTTGTGGTAACCACAAACACCCCATTTTCATCAATAAATCTCTTGTTTGTAACAACCCAGATGTTGTTTCTCCTAAGCAGGTAAAAATAAAACAGAGTAAGCCACCCCGTAATCAGGGCCACCACAATTCCGCCGAAAGCATATCCTGCTACTGCAACTGCCACAGCCGCAACAACTGCCATACAGTAAATTACCCAGTGCTGTCTGGCAAAATAAATTATCCTCTCATCTGGTTGAAGTGCTGTTTTCACTGATTACCTCCTTGAGTGGCCATTTTTTGAAGATTTAAAGCCTGAGTATCCATCCACTGAAATGCCTCTTCAGCAAGTTTTATCGTGTTTTTAAGATTTACCTGCTCCTTTGGTCGATTTGGAAGAGGAAACATTTTCTCCATGCTGAATTCTTTGCTGTAGGGATTGTGAGTCTGTGTTATAAAAATCACATATGCCCAGCTCTTATACTCGTCCATTGTCATCGGGATACCACGTAAATCATTAAATGTTTTAAGCCAGTCCGCATCATATCTGGGGTCAGCTGCTTTTTCAAGTAAACCACCTCCCTTTAATTGAAAACAGACTTTGTTGTATTGCTGACATATCTCTCCATACTTCTTGTCCACCTTTCGTATATCAATAACAGCAGGGTTCTTTTTCTTATCCTTTGGTATTGAAGCATCTTCTGGAAGGAAAAAGTATACATCCTTTAATTTATCAGCACGCCAGTCAATTAACACGGAAAGCACTGAACTGTAAAGCAGTTGACGGGATACTTTTTCTCCCGGTTTAAGTCCAAGATGTATACAAATGTCGTTTTCATACAGAGAAGGTATTCCCATTATGGGTAAGAGCACGAAATATTTTGCCTGTTCTATAGATGGGTTTGTATCGATAATGAAACCTGCAATTTTATCTGCTTCAAAAAAACCCTGAATTCCAGCTTTCTCTTTTATTCTGTTTAAATAATCCTGATTTTCCTCTATGTTCTTCTTTGAGTACTCCACATTACAGTCCCTTACAGGAACAAACTCATCACTTTTATCACTTTCTTCTGCATACAGACATCCTACAATTAAAAATATGGATGCCGCGACCACCAGAGATAAAACTGTTTTAAATGCTTTCATTTGCTTCCTCCTGTTTTTATCTTTACTATTGCATGGCATTGAAATCATATTCTTTGACCTCGAGCTCTAACCCCTCTGATACAACCAGTGTTACGGTTCTTGTTGCCTGTATCTCTATAACAGGTATTGTCTGTCTTGCAAGATCAAGGTAAAACCTCTGAAGTTCACCTGCCGCCTGCTGTACCGCTCCACCTATTGCTGCCTTTGCTATATCGCTTGACTTTAATGTTGATACAGTTCCATCACCGGAGGTGCTATAATCATAAGCCTGAACACCTGCAACATTTCCAAGTCCGCTGAATAATCCTGCAATTAAGCTTCTTGCAAGAAGACTTCCCATCTTGGATACAACTCTTCCTCTTAATCCAATTTTTCCATCATTGTCAACTACAAATCCCTTTATTTTCTGATCTATCACCGCATTGCCTTTTCTGTCTATACAGGATATTGTAACTAATCTTAGATGTGCCCTTTCATCAGCAAGGGATCCAAGTCCTTCTGCTATCACAAAGCACCCCTTCAGGTTGGCTTTAACACTGTTTGGAAGCACTGCGGGAGCTTTTATTCTAAACAGAGTTGGCACTGGATTTCCTTCTCCTTTACTGATCGCTGGAGCGTCCAATCCTGAAAGAAGGGTCGCCTCCATAAAAGAAGTCGGTAAATAGTAGGTCTTTTTTTTTGTATCTTTTGATGTAGTTTCCTTTTTCTCTATTGTTTGAGATACTCTTCCTATCCCCCCGATTACTTCTTCTTTGGGTGGTTCAGGCAGTTTTCCTGCAGCTGTATTTCCCCCTGGAATGCCCTGCATTTCAGGGATTTTACCTGTGATACCCTGCTGTGGAGGCGGAGGGACAGGAGGTAAAGGAGGCTGAGGAGATTTAGCTGCTTTTTCTTTTTCTTCTTTTTCTTTTTTAAGAGCTTCAAGTTCTTTATCTTTTTCTTCCTGCATTTTTTTTATCTCATCAAGTTGCTTTTGCATTTCAGCATATCTTTGTTGAGCTTCTGTTATCTGAGTTTTCTCAAGGACTCCTTTATCGAGAGTTATCTCTTTTACCTGCTCCTGCTTTTTAGAAGATGTGGTTTTCTGCCCACCTGATCTTGTTGCCGCATACCCAAGCAAAGATATCACAATAACAGCAAGGCATACCCCTCCTATGATCATCTTCTTTTTTGTATCTGCTGGCAATGTGCTCCACTTTTCTTTAAATTTAGAAATGAATTCTTTCACCTTTAGCCCCCTTATTCCCTGTACTTTTCAACAATAATCAGTCTGGCACTGTCTGCCCTGTAAAGACGGAGTTTATCAAGACTAACAGCAACCACATTTTTTGTAAGTTCTTTCTTAAGAAAATCCTTTTCAGTTACATCAACATACGGAATTTTTAAACTATCATTTACTGTGTTTGTTACTTTAAACACCCTGATCATTAATCCCTCTCCTTCTATTAAATACTGGGCCTGTTCTGTGATTAAAAGGTTGGGAATAATCTTGTATTCCTTTTTTATTGTGCTTACCTGTGCTTCAGGTGGAACCTGATCAGTAAAGAATGCCTTAACAAGCTCAAGCACCTTTTTTTCAAATGGCATTCCCTGATACTTCTCTACCACCTGCTTTATTTTGTCTCCCTTATCCTCAAGATAAACCGTTACTGAAGGGATTTTTAAAGGAAATGCTATAATGGAGTAAACTTTATCTCCACAGACAATATACAGATCAGCAGGTGTGCTTGAATATACTTCTTTGCTTCCAAGTTTTCTTACAAGAAACTTTACAAAAGCATTCTTGCCTACCGCTTTTATCTGAACCCCTTTTTCTTCAGAATAAACCACATCTGTTATGTCAACAGGACAGGTAATTCTGTTTACATCACTTGCAGACATTTTAACAGCCGTTACAGCATCTGGAGAAACTATATAGCTTTTCCCCGGAATCTGAAATTCTCCCTCTAAAGAAGTGGGTAAAGAATCTGAAGATAAAGAAACAAGTTTTGAGGGGTCAACTCTTTTAGTAATTTGCTCTGCTGTCTCTGTATTTGGAATAGGTGGAAGATTAGGTACCTGAGCCATAACTACTTCTTCCGCTGGTTTTCCAACTGGATTCTGAGGTAGTCCTCCTGGCAGTACAGCACCCTTTTGATTCGTATCTACACTGCTTGCAGGAACAATCTTTTTCTGTGGATCTGCTGGGCACAAAGCGGATACTCCTTTAACACCAGAGCATCCCTGTGGGTCTGGCTTATAAAGCATGCTTTTAATGATCCAGCCTTCCTGCCCTGATGGAGACTTAACCTTAACCCATCTCATTGAGGCATCCTCTTCTATCTGGGTAACTATAACTCCCTGCTTTAAAACTCCAACCTGAGGAGATGTTGCAGAGGGGTCCTGCCTTAAAAATACACTTCCTTTTGTCTGCCATATTTGCTGAGACTGCTGTTGTTGAGCATAAACAGTTGTTATGGATGCAAAGAAAATTACCAGGAATAGTAAAAAAAGTTTTTTCATGAATTAAGCCCCCTCCTTATATTCTTTAATTTCAAGAATGCTGAAAAATCCGTTGTCAATTCTGTACCTGATAAGATACTGCCTTGATTCGTCTGTTATGAATTTTTTATCCTGTGTCCACTGATTCAATATCCCTACTACTATCAAGGATTTATTTGCTCTGTCAACTTTTACTTTGGTTACATAAAACGCACTTGATACATTCCCGCTTTCAACTCTTCCTGCAAGTTCATAAAAAACATTTTTATACTGAGGAAAGCTTTGAGAATTAAACATCTTAAGCAGATCATTAAACTGAGCTCTTGCAATTGCTGGCGTGTAGTTTAATCCAAGCTGTGCAATGTATCTTGCCATTGCCATTAAATATTCATCTGATGCATCGCTTCCCGATACAAAAACCTGAGTTGATACAGATGGCGGTACGATCACAACTCTTTCGTTTTTGTAAACATAGTAAAGAACAAAGCTACTAACACACAGAGCAAATGCAAGAATGCTCACCACAATTTTAAGAAGCCTCACAGTTAAGGCAAGATTGGCTTTTTCTTCAAGATACTTTTTTATCTCCATAATCATTCACCCTCTCTCATAACCAGTTTGTTTTTTCTCCAGTACTCTATAAGAAACATGATGGTTTCAGACAGACTTCTAACCTCTATATTATCTCTCACACATATCTCAGCCCTGACCTTCTTTAACTCACTGAGCGTTTTTTCATTTACACTTACTGTTTTTCGTATTCTCTGCATTCTTTGTATACCCCCTTGTGTAAAAAAAAATTTATTCTCTGAACATCCTCTGAAAACTTTCAGGTGTGTTTTTAATGCTTATTATTCCAATTCTGTAAAGCATGTGTCTCAATGCTCCTCTTGGATAGTTTTTCTTGATCTTCATGTAAATATAAGGAACAACAAAAAGCAAAACCCAGAACACGTATCCAAACATCATGGCAAGAAATAAAAGCAGTACAACCATCGCAAGCTCATCAGCATCAAAAAACAATACCTGTATTGGTTTATGCAGATACTGTGGTATCCTGTATTTCACTTTTTTTTAAAAGCCTCCTTTTAGTGTTTAATTTTATATGCAGCTGAATAAAATCAAAACTTATCCAGCTGCATATTTTGCTTAAAACAGCATCCCGAGTGTTTCTATTAAGTCTGGAGCCTTGAGAAACACCGCTCCTCCAAGGATGGAGATAACCGCTGGAAAAACCTGTCCCACGAAAAGTTTTGTTGCTCCATATACCATTGCTCCTGCTCCTGCCACAAATCCAATAGGACCTTTTAGAATTTTTTCAATACCAATATCATAAACGTCATACGCAAAAGTTCCAGATGATGGAGTTGTGAATGCAAAAACTGATGCAGGACCCATTACCGAAAGCACAACTCCTGTAAGAAACACTGCCAGTAAAAGCCTTTTTGGTGAAACTACCATTTTACTCACCTCCTTTGTTTACTGTTTTTATTACTGCCTTTCTGTTTAATCTCTTATCCTCTGATGCGGTCGTCTCTCCCATTCCAATCTCCTTTTCAACACGAACTCCTCTTTTCTTGAGATAAGTTGAAACAGCATGTGCCCTTTTCTGAGATAAAACTTTATTATACTTTTTGCCTCCTATGGTACAGGTGTACCCATAAACAGAAGCAGTACCACCCTTTAATTCAGGAACAATTCTGTCAAGCTTTGCTTTCTGATCTTTGTTAAGCTTATAACTGTCAAAATTAAAGTAAACTGTTGATACAGTTTTAGTTGAAACATCTGATTTTTTCTTTTCTAACACTGGCTCAACAGAAGAAGAGGAAGCTGGGGGAACCATTATAGAAAGTAAAGGTTTTTTAAATGTGTCCTCTCTGGGAGCGGGAATTGATTCTGGTCTTATGGGACTAAAGGAATCCATTATTACAAAGGTATCCCTTTCTTCTGTAAGAGCCATTTGTTCAGCAGGCTTATAATTCGTGTATGCTACCTCTAATGCATAAACATGAACTGATGTTGTTATGCACAAAATTACAGTTAAAAGTAACAATTTAATTTTTAGGCTCTGCAACCTTGCCTCCTTTTTATATTTCTTTTAATGATAATCACAAATAATTATTACTTTTTTTGTTTTTGAAAAAATTTTATGTTTTTTGAAATAAAAAAGGCTAACACCAAAAATTTTTCAGTGTTAGCCTGCAAAAAAAACAAAAAGCGGCTTTAAAACATTCCCGAAATTTGTGAAGCGAGCTTTTCTGCAATGACCTTTGCTGCTTCATCTTTGTTAATATTTGTCTGTTCAGCAAGACATGCTACTTTGGTTCTGTATATCTGCCAGTTATTACTTACTTCCTGAGTTGTCTGTATTTTTGTCCCTGAACCCGATGCCACACTGGTTTCTATCTTGCCAGTAACTGGTTTGTCTGTTTTTTCATATATCTGAACATCAACCACTCCTCCATACTTTTCAACCTTGATTGCCTTTCCAAGCAGAGCTCCTCCAACGCTTCCACCCATAGCTCCAAGAATGGCAAGGGCTACAGAACTCCCGGTGTTGTTGCCAGCAACAGCTCCAGCTCCTGCTCCAAGAAGGCCTCCTTCAACAGCTCCTTCTTTTGCTCCAGTGTTGTAGTAGTAGTCCATGTAAAGCAGGTTTGCCTGTATCATGTAGCCTGCCTGTTCAGGATCGTCAACTACCTGATAGCCTTTGGCCTGGAGCCTTGAGACTATTAGATTTTTAATTAATTCAGCACTTGCCTCTTGAAATTCAGATGTGTTTGTAACTGTTACAAAAACTGTTTTAAGCTTTGCTTTTTTGACTGGATCAAGGAAAATCGTGTCAGTCATCTTCACTTTTGTTTCCATGCTGGAGTGCTCAATGGCATTAATCATCTGAGCACAGCCAGAAAAACTGCTTACAAAAAAAACCGCAAGAACAAAAACTGCTACTGCCCTTAAACCACTGCTTTTCATAATAAATCCTCCTTTGATTGTGTGTGTTTATAATTATATTTTGCTTTTATATTTTGATACTACAAGCTGTTAGAATCGCTCCAACAAAACGAATAATCGCACTGTATAACTCATCAATATTTGCATTTGTATAAAACTCCCCCTTATCGTTCAAAATGTTATTGCAAAAGAAAATTTTATCAAAGACTTTTTTCTTTTCTGGTTTTGAAACATCCACTGAATAAGACAGCTTCATAAGAGTTAACCCGCAATCCGATATTTCAAAGACATCTCCATCCTCACTCACTGGAGATATAAAAATCTCAACCATGTCACCATCTGGATGGCAGATGGGCATTAGCACCTGCCATGTATCCGACTGTCTTTCAACAAGGTCTATCCAGTGAGGGGATTGTTTTTGTAAAATGTTTAAAACATTTGTGATTGTTATCATCTTAACCTCCTTTAAATGAATTTTTATTTTGTGAGAATTAACTTTTCAATCTTGTCTTTTATTTTTTTAAGGAGATCGTGAACTTCAGGGCTTATCTCTGTATTGGCTTCTTCCAATAGAATATCAAGAGCTCTGTCAAATTTTTTGAGAGTCTCCTCGAACTTTTTGTTTTGAGATAAATTCACCTTTACAGGATTATCCTGTGTAAGCTTTACCACAAATCCCTCAAATGCTTCCTTTGCTTTTGGAGGCATTTTTTCCGAAAGAATATCTTTATTTTCAATGTGCTCTTCTATCTCTGTTATTTGTTTTTCCCACTGTTGAAGCTGACCGTCCCAGTATGCTTCAGCCTCTGCCACCCTTTCAGCAGATGGCATTGGAGTGCAATTTCTAACTAAAAATCTCCAGCTTAGCATAATCCCTCTGGTTTTAAGCTCTGCCTCAAGTTCCCATACTCTTTGAATTTGTCCGTGGAAGGTTCTCCATACTCTTGCACATTCCCACAAAAATGAAGCATGAATGGTATACCCTTTTATTTTTGTCAAATCCTCTGCCAGGCGAATAACAGTATTGTCTCCGTATCTTGAGTCATCCTGAATTTTTGCGACAAGTTCGCCAAGAGAAAAATTTATAATTATCAGGGCTTTTCTTGCTCTTTCAGAACGGGATATAAGAGCAGATGCCCTGTTTAAAAGGGATTGATAATTGCCTAACTTATAATCTGTTTTTTCAGATATTATTTGCATGAACAAATATTACTCTCAAGATGCTGTATTTTTTCTCCAAAAACTATGTCGTGACATAGTTTTATCTTTGTGAGAGTTTCCTCATCCTCTGTTATGACAAAGGTTTTTTTTCTTGCTCTGGTTAAAGCTACTTTGATTAAATCCGATGTAATAAAGTCTTCTCTTATTCCTGCTGGTACATAGCATATGACATAGTCATACTCTGAAGCCTGAGCTTTATGAAGAGTAAGTGCGTATGCAAGGGATATTTCATCAGGGTAGCAGTTAATCACTTTGTCTCCAAATTGAACCACATAGAAATTCCCATCCTTACCAAGGACTGTTCCAATTTGTCCATTGCCAGCACAGAAAATCCCGTCAATTCTAAGGTTTTTAAGAAATATCACCCTGTCACCTTTGCGAAAAGGCCCCTCTCCTTTATGAAGGCTATTCTGTATTTTTGTGTTTAAAAAAGATGCTACTGCTCTTAAGGGGGTTACAACCTGCCAGTGTTTGTTTTTCTTTTCAAATAAACAGGCAAGAGCTATAATTCTCGATACTGCTTGTTTTCTATCCATCTGCTTTATTTCGGTTATAACTGACTTTGTTCTATAAACTATATCTAACTTTTTAACTGCATCAGGGGGCATAGAATTTATTATCACAGGGAAAATGCTTTCTCCTTCTACAGGAGCAATCTGTTCAGGATCACCAACAAAAATCACATGCCCCTTTACCTTGCTTAATGTGTGATAAAGCATTTGCCATGTAATCATACTTGCCTCATCAATAACAAGCACATCAGTATCAAATGATTTCACCTTCCATGAAGGGAAACCAAGAAAATCATGCAGTGTAGTTGCTGTTTCATCAAGCCTTTTGGCTGCTTTCCCTGTTAAAGCAGTAAAATTTACCTTAAGAGGACTGTTTTTTAGCTGTTTTACTAATGTAGATTTTCCTGTTCCAGCATCTCCCGTCAAAACACTGTAACGCCACTTTATAATCGACTTGAGCTCCTCTGGAATCCCTTCTGGAATTGTAAGAGATGGCAGATTTTTAGACAATATATCAATGCATCTTTGCCTTAAATAATAAACCCATACAGGATAAACTCTGTCTTCTGCCATAATTATTTTAGCAGGTTTTGAAGTGTTTATAATTCTGATAAGCTCTTCTTTATCAAGGGTTAGATTCATTCTCTCATTAAGAAGACTGCAAAGCCCATCTATGGGAAGGCTTTCCTTTCGACCATTTTTAAAAGCATTTTCAACAAGGAAAACAGCTGTTGGATAAATCATTGCTTCGGGAGGAAGCATTAAAGCCTGCGAAAGTGTTTGAAACACAAAAAAATCAGCATGTTTATTTAAGTAAAAAAGACTGGGATTGCTACAGTATTCAATAATTTTCTTGTTATTCCACTTTGAAAGCTTTGTGATTAAAGTTTTTTTGCCAATAACAAAAAAATAAGTAAGAGTATCCTTAACTGTCTGAATCTGTAAAAGATGTTCTGCTTTAAACTCCTGCTTTTTAAGAAACTTTAAAGTTTTCTGCCAGGCAGCTTCCTTATTAAAAGGCTCAGGAATAGTATAGCTATGAACATACAGGAAAAATCCTCTGGTCCCTTGCCGTTTTTCCCCTTCAAAAATACCATATGAGCCAACAAGAAATTCTAAAGGACTGGAAACATACACCCAGGTTCTGTCCCTGAGCTGTAACCATGTCCCCTTGCGATTTATCTGGTTAATTATGATTCCCTTTACCATTTCCATAACAATATATTCCTCCCCAAAGAAAAAAATGTTTTACCTGTGTACAGGTTATTTAGCACTTTTTACCTGTGTACAGGTTATTTAGCACTTTTTATCTGTGCACAGGTTATTTAGCACTTTTTACCTGTGTACAGGTTATTTAGCACTTTTTACCTGTGCACAGGTTATTTAGCACTTTTTACCTGTGCACAGGTT
>Ga0134098_1000719_pt1 | contig 32058 bp, 26 predicted proteins | sample 9_3taG_FD_94456 | JGI IMG/M metagenome (GOLD analysis project Ga0134098, IMG submission 94456) | Switchgrass degrading microbial communities from high solid loading bioreactors in New Hampshire, USA - 9_31_10_142_A3 metaG | ecosystem: Engineered > Bioreactor > Semi-continuous > Anaerobic >... | reverse complement strand
ATTCGGATGTATTTCATATTCGGCAGCAATCTCATTCAGCGTTTTTTCTTCCCTTAAGACCTCAATCACTATTTTTGCTTTTTCTTCCGGTGTACAATTTCTTCTCTTTTCCATAGTTCCATTCTAACTTATTTTGGCCGTTTTGTCTGTCTTAATTTCTGGTATCATTATAAAAAGCCAGCTCATAGCTAAACAGAAGGAAATAAAGCTTCAAATGCTAGCTAGCCAAATAAATCCGCATTTTTTGTTTAATACCTTGGAGACTATACGCATGCAGGCCCATTGCAAAGGCGAAAAAGAAATAGCGCATGTGACAAAATTGCTGGCTAGAATAATGCGGCGCAATCTCGAAACCGGTAATGAATTGGTCAAGCTGGGCGCGGAGATAGAGCTAGTTAATGATTACTTGGACATAGAGAGGTTTAGATATGGTGATAAAATACATTATAATATAAATTATCAAGATGATGATGTGGCAGACTATATGGTGCTGCCGCTGCTCATTCAGCCGGTGGTGGAGAATGCTATCGTACATGGATTAGAATCTAAGCAAGGGGAAGGCAGCGTCAATATTGAAATATATAAGGATGGAGGTTTACTAAAAATAATCGTGCAAGATGATGGGGTGGGCATGAGCGAAGGTGAGCTAAATAAGGTGCTAAGCGCGCTTAACGAAATAGATGATATGCCGGGCTATAGGATAGGGCTGAGAAATGTACACCAGCGCATAAAGCTTTTTTATGGTGAAAATTATGGTCTTAAAATATATAGCGAGGTGGGCAAAGGTACGCGTGTGGAAATACTCTTGCCGGGCAGCGAGGTGGTATTATGCTGAAAGCCGTTATAGTAGATGATGAACCAATTATAAGGGAGGGCATGAAAAGCATTATTGATTGGGAAGAATGGGGCTTTGAAATAATCGGCGATGCTTCTGACGGCCTAGAGGGTGTGAGTTTATGCGAGGTTTTAAAGCCTGATCTCGTTATAGCGGATGTGAGGATGCCGGGCATGGATGGCTTAGAGATGATAGAGGCGCTTAAATCTAAAGGCTTAGACTGCAAATTCATAATACTTTCCGCATATTCTGACTTTGATTATGCTAGAAAGGCTATAGAACTAGGTGCAACGTCATATATGTTAAAGCCCATAGAAGAATCCGAGCTTATAAGCAAGATAAGTAAGATTAGAAACACTATAGAAAGAGAAAGAAAGGCAAAAAAAGGGTTGACATTATCGCGCGATAAGGCCTTGGAGAATATTGTTTTAGGCAAATATGAGCCTTATTATAACGAGCTGTATTCGCTTGGTTTTCCATGGCGTTGCTATCAGATAGCGCTTTTGCATATATGCGAAGAAGATGCGCAAGCTAAAGACGCCGCAAGGGATATGGCAGCGCAGGCGATGTCTTGCCGCTATTCTTGCCACATCGTATACATCGGTGGCGATATATGCATATTATTTGAAAATGATAACTACGATGAAGCGCTTGCGCGCTTTCTGGCTAATATCCGCTCTAGGATCGAAGAAGCAATAAATGTGAAGGCATTTATATCAGCTGGCTGTCCGGTACGCGAGGTATGCGAAATAAAAACATCATATGAACAAGCCTACGGGCTCATGAAACAACGCTTTACAAAAGCACGCGACGGCATAATAATGGATATACAGAAACCTAATGAAGATCCGATACTAGAAATAGATGGATTGCCAGATGAATTATATGCAGCTGTAGATGTTGGCAATGCTGCATGCCTGAGCAAATTGATGGAGGATTTTAAAGCCCATCTCCTTTATAAAGAGGCGTCCGAGGAGTATATAAAGATAAGCTACGTCAATCTATATACCATGATATTAGAGAGGCTCAGAGTAAACAACAAAGCGCTGTCGGATATCGCTCGCATTGACGAAGATGTTATAAACAAAGCCTATTCATCGCTCCATATAGACGAGCTGCATCAAAGCATAAAGGATAAACTCATGTACTTAGCAAATGAGATAGCTAAAATTCGCCCGGACAGCGCAATAGTAAAGATAGTCGATTACATGGATAGAAATTACGCTTGTGATATAAAGCTTGCTAAAATAGCGGATGCATTTGGCTATAATAGCGCTTATCTTGGCAAATTATTTAAAGACTTTACGGGCAAAAGTTTTAACGATTACTTAAATGAGATCAGAATCAGAAAAGCAAAAGAATTCTTAAAAGCCGGTATGAAGGTATCCCAAGCTGCTCAAATGGCGGGATATAATGATGTAGATTATTTTTATCGTACCTTCAAAAAATATACCGGCAACATACCTTCTTCATATAGAAAATAACATATCTAATTTTTACATGAAAACATCTAAAATTTATAGGATATTCATACAATCCGCATTATGTTATATTTAAGCCAGTCGATTTAATAAGCAAGAGGAGGAACTTCAAGATGAAATTGACTGGCTCTAGTGCCTCTTTGCCAATTGGCAACAATCCAAGGCAAAAAAGCATTTGGACAACCATATCGCAACAAAAATACCTGATAGCGATGTGTCTCCCATTCGTAATATGGGTCATAATATTCGCTTATGTGCCGTTATGGGGTTGGACCATGGCTTTTCAAGATTATAAACCGGGCATACCATTTTCTCAACAAAAATGGGTAGGATTAAAATATTTTATTGAGCTTTTCCAAGATCCGTATTTTTATCTGGTTCTGCGCAATACCATAGTCATGAGTCTTCTTGGACTGGCATTTGGCTTTACATTGCCTATTGTACTAGCAATTCTTCTCAATGAGATAAAAAACGACCTGTTTAAAAGAACAGTTCAAACCGTTTCATATTTGCCGCATTTCGTATCATGGGTTGTGGTGGCCAGTTTGGTTACTGAGATGCTTTCGGGCAGCGGTACGGTCAACAACGTTTTGATAGCATTGGGCATAATAGATAAACCTATCCAATTCATGGCGCAACCTAAGTATTTCTGGTGGATTGTCACCGGATCTGATGTATGGAAAGAAATCGGATGGAATTCCATAATATTTTTAGCAGCTATATCCAGCATAAACCCTGAACTATACGAAGCTGCTACGGTAGACGGCGCAGGGAGGTTCACTAAGATTTGGCATATTACGCTGCCTGGGATAATGCCAACTGTGATGGTGATATTGGTTATGAGCATAGGCAACCTCATAAACATAGGTTTTGAGAAACAGATGCTGCTCAGAAATCCATTGGTTAAGGAGTACGCCGATGTCATAGACCTTTATATATTGGATTTTGGCATAAACGGCGCCAGATACGCTCTTGGTACCGCTGCTGGCATGTTTAAATCGGTAATTTCAGTTATATTGCTATTCATGGCAAACACTTTCAGCAAAAAAGTTGCTGATGTAAGGGTTATATAAGGAGGCGGTGTTTATATGAAACGCTCAGCGGGCGATATAGCATTTGATGCAGTAAATTACACATTGATGATACTATTAGCGATGGTAACTTTATACCCCTTTCTTCACGTTTTGGCGGTGTCATTGAACGATTCAATAGATACCGTAAGAGGCGGGTTAACGATATTTCCTCGGAAATTTACGCTGGCTAACTATAAAGAGATATTTGCCTCTCCTAATATAGGCTGGGCCACATTTATATCAGTAATGCGCACTGTAATAGGAACCATTACTGGTATAATAGCCACTTCTATGGTGGCCTATGTTATAAGCAGACAGGATTTTTTTGCCAGGCGGTTTGTATCCGGCTTATTTGTCATAACGATGTACGTAAGCGGCGGCATGATACCTGGTTATATGCTAATGCGTAGCTTGCATTTGATAAACTCGTTTTGGGTATATATATTTCCCGGCCTTATAAGCGCTTTTAATGTGATAGTGCTTCGCTCCTATATAGACGGTCTGCCGCTAGATATTCAAGAATCCGCGAAGATAGACGGGGCTAATGATTTTATCATTTATGCGCGCATAGTCATGCCCCTATGCACGCCGGTTATAGCGACGCTGTGCTTGTTTATAGCGGTCGGACAATGGAATTCATGGTTTGACACTTATTTATACAACGGCTTTAATGAAAAACTGACCACGCTTCAATATGAACTGCAAAAGATGCTGGTTAATGCCCAGGCGCAGATAACGTCAACCGAGGATATATACGGCATGGCGCAGGCGCAGAAACTCCAAAGGATATCCCCGGATTCGCTTAGGATGGCAATGACTATCGTGGCTACATTGCCGATATTGGTGGTTTATCCATTTGTGCAAAAATATTTTATGCAAGGGCTCATACTCGGAGCGGTAAAGAGCTGAACTGGTTATGAAGCCTGCAGGGGCTTTATATAAAAAACAAAAGGAGAGGATTTGTAATGAAACGAAAGATTGCTTTATTGATGGTTTTGGCAATGATGCTGATGGCGCTAGCAGGATGCGGCGGCAATGAAAGCAGCACATCTTCAACGGAGAAGCCGTCGGGCACGAGCACTCCTACAGAGGAGGACAAAGCTAAGGAGCCCATAACTTTCACTATGTATAGCGCTGATGTAAATCCCAACGCTGATAACTTTCAGAGCCCAGTGGCTCAAAAGATTAAAGAATTAACCGGCGTTACGCTCGACATCAATTATGAAGCGGGCAGCAACCCGCGCCAGACGCTGTCATTAATGGCGGCGAGCGGTGACTACCCTGATTTGGTGTTTGCTAAAGGCGATGTCGATGTATTAAAAGATGCCGGCGGTATTCTGCAGCTAGATGACCTAATAGATAAGTATGGCCCAAATATTAAAGCCCTTTTTGGCGATTACTTGCCGAGGCTTAAATGGAGCTTGGATGATCCGCATATATATTATGTAGGATCGTATCCGGTATACCAGGAAACATTAACACCAAATGGCCTTTTTTGGCTACAACATGCTGTGGTAAAAGAAGAAGGATATCCTAAGATAAACACGCTCGCCGATTATGAAAAAGCTATAAAGGATTACTATCATAAATACCCGACTATAAACGGGCAACCAACTATACCGTTTACCTTGTTGGCTGATGGTTGGAGATTCTTAATATCTGTTACTAATCCGGCATGGGCAGCTACCGGCGGTTCTGACGATGGCGAATGGTATGTAAATCCTGATACTTATCAAGCTGTCCGCCACGTGACCAGAGAAGAAGAGAAAGAATATTTCAAATGGCTTAACCATATGTATAATGAAGGTTTATTGGATCCTGAGAGCTTTACTCAGAAATATGACCAATATAAGGCTAAGATTGCATCGGGCAGGGTACTGGCGATGCCCGACGCTCAATGGGAAATAAACGATGCCGAGGTGGCGCTGAGACAAGCTGGCATGGAGGATCGCATGCACGGCGTATACCCTGTTATGATATCGAGCGATGTAAAATGCCGCGTTAATCAAAGCCCTGGTTATACGGGCGGATGGGGCATATCCATCAGTACTAAATGCAAAGACCCGCAAAGGGCTATAGAGTTTTTAGACTGGATGTGCACTGAACAGGCGCAGGTACTCACGCATTGGGGCATAGAAGGCGTACATTGGAAATATGATGAAAATGGTAAACGCGTATTCTTACCTGAAATAGATCAGCAAAGGCGTACCGACACATCATTTGCAAAAAAGACGGGCATAGGCAATTATACCTATCCATTCCCGGAATGGGGTAACGGTAAAAAGGATTCCACAGGCAACTATGTGCAACCTGACAGCGAGGTAACGGATATAGTGAAAAACTATACAGATACGGAAAAGGAGATATTGGCTGGGTACGGTGCCACGACTTGGATGGATTTATTCCCGAAACCTAGTGAATTCCCTATCAAGCCTTGGGGAGCGGTGTGGATGTATCACATAAGCGATACCGATATAACAGCCATAGACAGCAAAATAACAAATGATATAGGGCCTCGTTTGATACCAAAGGCCATATTAGCACCGGAAGACCAGTTCGATAAAGCATGGGACACCTATCTTAATGAAATGGACAAGGCCGGTTTGCCTAAAGTAACCGATGCCATTAACAAGGTGCTGCAAGAGAAACTGCAATTGTGGGGAGTAACAAAATAATTATGATGTATCCATTTAATGACACGGATTTGCCGCTGGAAGACCGGCTAGACGATGTGATGGGCAGGCTGACACTAGAGGAGAAAATCAGCCTTATACCGACGAATCAACAGGCTGTAGAGAGGCTGGGCATAAACGCTTATCAAGTAGGAGGGGAAGCGGCTCATGGCATAGCATGGGTAGGCGAGGCGACCGTTTTCCCTCAGCCAATAGGGCTGGCCTGTACGTGGAACAAGGATTTAATGGTGCGCATAGGCGATGCTATAGGGGATGAAGCGAGAGGATATTATAAGAAATTAGGCGAAAAAGGAGGGCTCACTTTGTGGGCCCCCACTGTCGATATGGAGCGCGATCCCCGGTGGGGAAGAACGGAGGAGGCCTATGGAGAGGACCCGTATCTGACAGGTGAAATGACGACCGCTTTGGTGAGCGGCATGCAAGGCGAGGATCCGTTTTACCTCAAGATGGCAGCTACTCTTAAACATTTTTTTGCTAACAATAATGAGGAGAGACGCGGTGAATTTTCGGCTAGCGTGGATCCGAGAAACATGAGAGAATATTATTGGATGGCTTTTAAACCGGCTATAGAACAGGGAAAGGCTTGCTGCATAATGACGGCCTATAATGCTGTAAACGGTGTACCGTGCATTGCGAGCTCAATAGTAAAAGACGTTGTAAAAGGGCAGTGGCACTTGCCGGGCTTTGTAGTGAGCGATGCGGCTGATTTCAGCCAAACTGTGACTATGCACCGTTATTGTGAGGACTATGCTCAAGCGGCTGCAGCTGCTATAAGAAACGGTGTGGATTGTTTGACCGATGAGCCTGAACTGATTAAGCGCTCAGTGGCCGAAGCGCTAGAGCAGGGACTGTTGTCAGAGCACGACATAGATGCGGCTGTGCGCAATATTTTGCGCATACGCTTCCGCTTAGGCCAATTTGATGCCCGAGGGGGGAATCCATATTCAAACATATCGGAAGAGGCAATATGTGCTCCACAGCACGCTGCCCTTTCCTTAGAAGCTGCAAAAGAATCAATAGTGTTGCTCAAAAACGATGGTGGCATGCTGCCGTTATGCTCTAGTGCGATAGACGATGTTGCGGTCATAGGCCCGCTAGCTGATGTCGTATATACCGATTGGTACAGCGGCACGCTGCCATATAGAGTAACCCCTCTTGAAGGAATAAAAGCCAAACTGCCGGGCAAAAGCGTGCATTTCGAAGAGGGATGCGATGTAATTGCTCTACAAGATACGGAAAGCGGCATGTATGTATGCGCTGATACTGACGGCACCCTTCGGGTTTTGGAAAAAGAAGATGTTGATGGCGCAGCTTTATTTGATATGACCGATTGGGGCTGGGGGAACTTTACTTTAAAAGCAAAAGCGAACGGCAAATATGTGAATGCAGCGGATAAGATAGCGGCTGACAAAGCTGAAATAAGGAGCTGGTTTATAGACGAGGCCTTTAATTTTGAACTTAAAGGGGATAGCTGCTATGCTATACGCGCGTGGAACGGGCAATATGTTAGTACAGATGACGATAACATCGTTGTATTGGCAAATGAACCGCACTTGTTTAACAAAAAAGTTATAAAGGATGGAATAGCCGCTGCAAAATGTACGGCGGCTAAAGCTGGAACCGTTATATTCTTTGCAGGCAATAACCCGTATATAAACGGCAAAGAGGACCATGATAGGCCTGACATAACATTGCCGCCAGCTCAAGAACGCATGCTCAAAGAAGTATATAAGATTAATTCCAACCTTGCACTGGCTGTGATAAGCAGCTATCCGGTGGCGATAAACTGGGCTGACGAAAATGTACCGGCCATACTTTATTCATCACATGGTGGCCAAGAGCTTGGCAATGCCGTAGCGGACGTATTATTCGGCGGCTATAACCCGGCAGGGAGGCTCAATATGACGTGGTACCGCTGTGCAGAACAACTGCCGCCGATAACTGATTACGATATAATAAAAGGCGGGCGTACATATATGTATTTTGAAGGAAGGCCGCTTTATCCCTTTGGTCATGGTTTAAGCTATACCGAATTCGAATATAGCGGTCTCAAGCTGAGCAGCAAAATGCTTAAAGATGGCGAGAGCATAGGCATAAGCGTGGACGTGAAAAACTGCGGCGCCATAGATGGAGATGAGGTTGTTCAGCTATACATTGCTTCTCAGCGCTCGCGTGTAAAGCGCCCGATTAGAGAACTAAAAGCTTTCGAAAGGATTCATTTATCGGCTGGTGAATCCAAAACAGTCAGATTTACATTAGCATCAAAAGACATCATGTTTTGGGATGTTACACGGCATAAATTTTGCCTGGAAACAGGTAGTTACGATGTAATGATAGGGTCATCTTCAGCGTGCGTAAGGACATCCTGCACTATCGAGGTAAAAGGAGAAAAGATACCTCCTAGAAACCTTGCGCTTCAGACAATGGCCGAAGACTATGATGATTATTACAACATAACACTTGGCGAAGGCAAAAATAAGGCTACTTGCGTTATAGCCGGCGAAGGGCAAAGCTGGATAGCATTTAAAAATGCTGATGTTTCAGCTCAAGCATTTCACGCTAGCGTGGCTGGAATAAATGCTGATTCGAAAATAGAGATAAGGATAGATAGCCCATATGGCAAGCTGATAGGTCAGTGGGCGGCTGATGATAGCTTTAGCAATGCCTCCTGGCAGCTTGTCTCATGCAATATAGAAAAAACGAGAGGCTTGTTTGATGTTTATCTTGTTTTTAATTCACCTATTAAAATAGAGTGGTTTAATATTAGCTCTTTACTTTAATTATTCCTCCGCGTAGGGTATAATAAATTTATACTACGAACTATTTGCGGAGGTATTCCTTTGGGACAAATCATCATTAATATTATTAACGCTTTCGGTTATCTGGGTATTGCGTTTCTCATCGCTGTTGAGAATATTTTCCCGCCTATACCATCGGAAGTCATATTGGCTTTTGGCGGTTTTATGACCCTATACAGCGATATGAACGTATGGGGCGTTGTAACAGCTGCTACTATCGGAGCGGTGGGAGGTGCATTTGCCCTTTATTATTTTGGCAGGATTTTCAATGCCGAACGGCTGGAGCGGTTTTTAGATGGCAAATTGGGCAAGAAATTGCATTTGAAACGTGAAGACGTATACAAAGCCGAAAAATGGTTTAATAAATATGGGGCTAAAACGGTCTTCTTTTGCCGGTTTATACCTGTTCTGCGGAGCCTGATATCAATTCCTGCGGGAGCGGCTAATATGCCAATCGGAGTGTTTCTGCCTTTGACAGTTACAGGCACAGTCATTTGGAACATTGTATTAGTCTTTTTGGGCAGGGCTGCTGGGGAGGCTTGGCCAAAGATTGCCGGATATTTCAATACTTATTCTACTGTGGTTACCGTTATTTTACTCTTGCTTCTGACTGCAGCGGCCATCATTTTTATAAAAAAGAGAGCGAAGAAAGGGTCAGATGTATCTTAACAATTAAAACAGGGAAAATAGAATTCACAAAGGGAGACACAATGGAAAAAGCATGCGCGTTGTGCGCCATTTTATTCATTCTTGTTCTTGCTTTAAGCGGCTGTTATAGCAGATGATTTCACAGGGGCGAACGATACAGGCGCGCTTTTGAAAAAGAGCGGCTTTAGCGTGTCAACGTATTTGAATATCGACGCAGTGTGCATAAGCACAAATTCGCGGCCCTTGAGCCCACAGGCGGTGCTCTCGCTTTACCACGATCAAGGGCATAGCTGGCAGCGTCAGCATGGAGGAGGCTATAAGGCTGGCGGCGGAATACGCGCCCTTATATAGGCCGGAAGTTTTAAAACAGGCTCATCGCCACTGTTTGATTGTGCACAAAATTGTTCACAAAAAATGCTTGACACAAAAGTAACAAGCTACTATAATTAATTTAACAACCGAATAATGCGTTTCGGATGATGGCTATGGGAGAGCGATGAAAATCCGCCGAAGGGGTAAAAACTCTCAGGCGCCCGGGTATCGGGCAAAGACCATGGCCGGACGAACCCCTGGAGAGTCTCGAAAGAGCGCCGAAGGTGTGATAATCTCTCAGGCAAAAGGACAGGGTTGAAATTAGTCTCGTTATAGCGGCTGCGCAGGTTTATATGCCATGCAAGCCGGCAAGGCTATTTCAACATCCGCTTCAGGGGTCAAATCAAACGGTTTGACTCTTTTATTTTGCTTATTTTTAGGAAGGATGTTGTAAATGGATAAACTTATTGATTTACGAAGCGACACAGTAACAGTACCTACAGAAAAGATGCGCAAGGCCATGTATAAGGCCGAAGTAGGCGATGATGTCTACCGCGATGATCCCACAATGCTAAAGCTAGAGCGCCTCGCTGCCGAGACAATGGGCAAAGAGGACGCGTTGTTCATACCGTCGGGAACGATGGGCAATCAGCTCTCCATAATGACGCATACCCAACGCGGCGATGAGATAATAACCGAGGCCGAAGCCCACATATTCTATTATGAAGTGGGCGCGCTGGGCTTTCTAGCTGGCGTTCAGGCCAAGCAGCTAAAAGGCCATATGGGCGCGTTAGACCCCGCTGAGGTTGAGGCGGCTATAAGGGAAGAGGACCTCCACTTTCCACGCACAGCCCTGATATGCGAAGAGAATACGCACAACAGGGCAGGCGGCACAGTTATACCGCTCGATACCATGGAAGCTATATATAAAGTCGCGCATAAACATAATATACCAGTTCACTTAGACGGAGCGCGCATATTCAACGCGGCCACGGCTTTAGGCGTTCAGGCAAGGGATATAGCCAAGTGGGCGGACAGCGTCATGTTCTGCGTGTCAAAAGGCCTGTGCGCGCCGGTCGGTTCGCTTTTAACCGGCAGCAAGGCGTTTATAGAAAAGGCGAGAAAAATACGCAAGATGATGGGCGGCGGCATGCGCCAAAGCGGTGTGCTCGCCGCGGCTGCCATAGTGGCCATAACCGATATGCCGCAAAGGCTTTATGAGGACCACGAGAACGCCAAGATACTGGCCCAGGGCTTAGCTGAGATAAAAGGCATAAAGGTTGATATGGAAACCGTCCAGACCAATATGATAAACTTCGATATAACCGATACGGGATTAAACGGCAATCAATTAGCTGAGATGATAAGGCCTTATGGCATAAAGATAGCCGGCTCGCCAAACGGCAAGATGCGCTTTGTCACGCATTACTACGTGACGCGCGACGATGTCTACAGGGTACTCGCCGTCATGAAAGAATTGATAGAAGAGCCCGTATTTGCAATGAGCAAAAATGCTTAATCCGAGGGAGCTTCATGGCTTCCCCTTACGGCCGATGCTACAGCGCATAGTATGTCTATGCCCATGCCTGTTAGATACGCTATGCGCAAAGCGTACATAAAAGCGCTATTTTCATCAAAGCCCGCAAGCCCGGCAAAATGGTAGCGAAGGCTTGTGAATACAGCGCCGCCTATGGCGATGCCCATTACCATGCCTACGTTGCGCATGGTGGCTAAAAACGAAGATGCAACGCCTAACCGTTCACGCGGCACGCTGCCCATGACAGAGCTGTTGTTGGGCGATTGGAATAGGCCGTTTCCAACGCCGAACACAGCCAAATTGAGCGCTATTTGCCACACTGGACTGCTTAAAGTCAGCGTGGACATGAGAAACAAACCCAATGCGCTTATAGCTGCTCCTAAAGTGCTAAGCCCGCGCGCTCCCATCCTGTCGGACAGCGCTCCGCTCAAAGGCGCCATTATGAGCATGCACGCAGGGAAAGCGGTCATCAAAGCTCCTGCTGCGCTTGCTGACATGCCTTTTTGCGTCAAATAAAAAGGCGTTAAAAACGTCATTATATACTGCGCGCTGAAGTTTAACAGCGTGCTGACTGTACCGGCGGTGAAAAGCCTTATCCTAAAAAGCGATAAGTCGAGCATTGGCTCAGGCCTATGGCTCTCGGTCATTATAAAAGCAATTAGCGAGCAAGCCGTTATTATAAGCATCAACAATCCTATGGGGGATGTCCATCCCCATTCGCTTCCGCGGTTTATATACAAAAGTAAAGAGAATAAAAGGCAGAAAGCTAAGACTGCCCCTATCGCGTCAAACCGTTCATCGCGGCGCGATGAACGCTTGGGTATAGCTATCTGGGCCCATATGAGAGCCGCTATGCCTATGGGTACATTTATGAAGAATATGTATTCCCAGCCAAGCGTTGATACCAAAAAACCGCCTAAACTCGGCCCTATAGCTAGACCGATCGCTACTGACATGGCGTTCATGCCCAGCGCCCTGCCGCGCTCCGTTGGGGGGAACACGGCGGTTAGAATTGCCGGCGTCATGGATAAAAGCATACCGCCGCCTATGGCCTGAAGTACGCGCCCCGCTATGAGCACCGCTATGGTATGCGAAAAGCCGCACAATGCCGATGCTGCGGTAAATATCAAAAGCCCGGCCTGATATATGGACTTGTAGCCCGCTATATCGCCGAGCCGGCCGAACATCAGCAGCGTGCTGCTGACCACCAAAAGGTATGCCATGGATACCCAGCTTACGGTCTCCATAGGCGCATGGAACACTTTTACAAGGGTAGGCATGGCAATATTCATTATGCTGCCGTCTATCGGTGCCATTATGCTGCCTAGCATAACGGCTATAAGTATAAGCCATCTATGTCTCTGTTCTTTTTCCATGCTAAATATTATATCATATCGACGCGGCTTTTGACATACTTCCATTTACCGGAGCGATAGCGCAGGTACACGATAAGCGAGCGCGTGTACTGGTCGAGCACCATGGCTACCCAAGCGCCGACCAGACCCCAATTAAATATATAGACGAAGACGTATGCCATGATCACTCGGAATACCCATATGCCTGTTGCTGAAGCATAAAGAGGGTACATAGTATCTCCTGCCCCGCGTAAGGCCCCGGCGAGTATTAACTGTGTTGATTGTCCGGGTTGGGCTAACGCCATTATTTTCAGGACGGTTCCTGCCATTCTGGTAACGTTTGTATCGCTTGTATAAAGGCGCGCTATAGGGTGGGAGAATAAAATGAACATTAACCCCACGAAGCATGCAACGCACATACCCATCTTATGTATGAGGTTAGCAGATTCTTCAGCTTTTTTCGTATCATTTGCTCCTATGCTTTGACCCACCATTGTGGTGGCGGCTACGCCAAAAGCCTGACTGGGCGAAAAAGTCAGCCCGTTTATGTTGAGCCCTATCTGATGAGCAGCGTATGTGGCTGTACCCAAGCCGGATACGGTACGCGCGAAGAGTATAAGGCCGCTTTGCAGTATGAATTGTTCACCAGCCGCAGGTATACCTATTTTAAAAATTTGTTTTATTATACTAAAATCCAGATGGAAATTATCTTTAAAAGTAATGGCAAGCCTTGTCTTGCGCGAGAAAAAAAGCACATATAAAGCAGTGAGACATGCTAATATGCGGGATATATCAGTGGATATCGCAGCGCCTGCTACGCCTAAAGCAGGAAAGCCTAACTTGCCGTATATAAGCACATAATTGCCGAATACATTAAACAGATTAGCTCCAACATTGTACAACATAGGTATCCTGGTTTCGCCAGCACCCCTCAATGCCGCGGTTACCGCCATCGTTATTACCTGAAAAACAAGACCGGAGGATACTATTTTAAAATACTGTGTAGCGGGGCCAAATGTATCTGGCTGAGCTCCCATGAATTTTATTATGTATTTTGCAGTTATTACACCGAGTACGCTTATTATTACTCCAAGAGAAGTTCCTATAGTTAGGGCTTGGCGCGTGACCATGCGCGCTCTTTTTAAATCATGAGCACCTATGTTCCATGCGACTAGAGTGGTAGTACCTACATTTAATGCGGCAAATACAGCGATTAGAAGCTGGAATGGCTGATTCGTTAACCCAACTGCTGCTATGTAACTCGAACTTACCCAACCCACCATTATCATGTCTACCATACCAAACAATGTAGACATAACAAGCTCAACAAAGGCTGGCCAGGTTATTTGGAGAGCTTCGTTAAACAGTTCTTTAGAGCGTCGTCGGTCCTCTGAACTATCGTTTTTATCTAATGCAGCTCGCTTCAAAGCAATTCCCCTCGTATAAAAATTTATTGTCACTTGCTATTATATGCCCATGTGATAATCATGTCAAATTTAACAACAAACATATTTGCATTATGGAGTTATTGTGCGTATATTTTTGTTTATTTTATACGCTTGTTATATATAAACTTTCATTATATAATGATTTTGTCAGTGAACAATATGAAAGCGTGGCTGTGATATGAATAGAAGAGGTATTACTATCGGAGGAAACGTCGTATTCGATTATGTGAAGATGATAAGCACTTATCCGAAACCAGGGAATCTTGCGGATATACTTTCCATACAGCGTTCTGTAGGAGGGGCGTTGCCTAATACCATCATAGACCTTGCTAAGATGGATTCGGGTTTGCCGCTTCAAGCTATAGGTGTTACGGGTGCGGATGAGATGGGCGAATATGTCTTGGGCTTGCTTAAAAACCATGGCATCGATATAGGGATGATTGCCAAGCAAGGTTCGGTAGGTACGTCGTTTACTGATGTTATGATGGTGCAAGATACCGGCGACAGGACTTTTTTCCATTTTAGAGGTGCTAATTCATTGCTTGGCATTGAGCACTTTGATTTTACCAAGATAAACGCGGATATACTTCATATCGGTTATGCCATGCTGTTGGACAGGCTTGACGAAAGCGACGAGGAATACGGCACTGCTTTGGCGCGGTTATTTAACATAGCTCAGCAAAGGGGCATGAAGACATCGCTCGATACTGTAAGCGAAAGCAGCGACATATTTCATATGGTAGTGCCGCCTGCTTTGAAATATACTGACTATTGTACTATAAATGAGATTGAAGCCTCTCTTATAACAGGTATAGAGACAAGGGATGGCAGCGGCAAGCTGGTTTGGAAGAATATGCAGCCTGCCTGTGAAGCTTTAAAGCAAATGGGCGTGAAGCACTGGGCGGTTGTGCATGCACCAGAGGGCGCTTTTGCAATGGATGAAAATAAAATTTTTTATGTTCAGCCATCATTTGATTTGCCGAAGGGCTATATAAAAGGCACTGTCGGTGCCGGCGATGCATTTTGCGCAGGTATACTTTATTCAGCATATAAAGGTATGCGCATAGACGAGGCCCTGAAGGTGGGTAATGCTGTTGCGGCAAGCTGCTTAGCTGCTCCGGGTTCAACCGATGGCATAGGCGATATAAATGATATGATGAGGCTTTATGATAAATTTAAATTGAAAAGTTTTGAGGAGGATTTATAATACTATGTTAACAAAAGAGCAAATGAACAAAGCAAGGCAAAAGGCATTGGAATTTTACGACAGAGCACATATAGTGCTGACCGATGAGGAAAAGTCGAATATTGAAGTAGCAGATTTTGGCTTAAACGACCTTGAGCACATAGGGCTGCAGCTCGTGACCTATATAAATACAGATCGGGTGTGTGCAAAAGAGATGGTGCTATTTCCAGGGCAAACATGCCCTGAGCATAGGCATCCCGATATAAATGGTATGCTCGGCAAGGAAGAGACATTCCGATGCCGCTGGGGCAAGGTTTACCTATATGTACCAGGAGAGGCGATGCCTAATCCTAAGGCTTTGCCGCCGAAAGGGCGAGAAGCCTATTATACAGTTTATCATGAAATTGAGTTAAACCCAGGTGAACAATATACTATTTTGCCCAACACGCTTCATTGGTTTCAAGCTGGTCCAGAAGGGGCTGTAGTATCCGAATTTTCTACTACCAGCCGGGATGAATTTGACATTTTCACCGATCCTGAGATAAAGCGCATACCTGAAGTAGTGTAGTGAATATTAAACGGAGTAAGGGGTTGCAATGTTTTTAGACAATCGAGACTTTATGAGAGTGATCATAGCGGATGACGAAGAAAATGTATGCCAATTGATTAAGAATATAATAGATTGGGAATCAATTGGCATGCACATCGTTGGCGTAGCCCATAACGGCATAGAGGCCTTAGACATGATAAAAGAGCTGCAGCCGGATTTAGCGATAACAGATATACGCATGCCTGGCTATGATGGCTTAGAGATGATACGCCGCGCTAAGGACGTAAAAGAGGATTTAGAGTTTATTATAATAAGTGGCTATGGTCATTTTGAATATGCACAAAATGCCATAAAGTATGGTGTGGGCGATTATTTGCTGAAGCCTATAAAGAAAGAAGAGCTAATGACGGCTTTGGATAAGATAAAACGGAGACATATGCGGCATAGAGAACAGTTTGGTGAGAATGAGCGCTTGAGGAAGAGGCTGGAGAATGATGCAGATGAGTTGCGTAAAAAGTTCTTTGTCGATTGTTTGCTGAAAAAGGGCGAATCACTCGATAATTTAGATTTAGAATATGTAAATGAAACATATCATTATTCCTTTAAAACAGGTATTTTCCAAGCTATGTGCGTCAAAGTGGATTGCGGCTATGACGACCAATACAATGGCGCCATATCGATCATAGAAGAGAAAATAACGCAAATATTAAAAAGGATATTAGTATCTGTATGTTTAGATATCGCTATTTATTGCGATGACAGCATGGTTTTTGCTATACTAAATTACAATCCTGAGTCAAAAAAGCAAATGCGAAATCATATAAAATCTGTGATGGATGAACTAATGCAACAAAGAGCTGCTTTTGAGCAGTTCGAATTTACCATCGGCATAGGTCCTAGCTGTGAAGATATACGGAGCATCAAGAATAGCTTTAAATTAGCTATGGATGCGGTTGGCCAGCGCCTTTTGCTTGGTACCGGCCGTGTTATAGAAGATATTGTAACAAGCGACACATCTCAACTTCAGGCCAGGGTCATAGCAAATCTTAATAAATCCATGGGCTGTGCTATAGAGCTTATGGATTATCGGGCGTTATTAAGCAGCATAGATGCCTTTTATAACGAGGTTATTGCGCACAAAGAGTTTAGCGGCATTGATATATTGTTGCTAACTGAGCAAGCGTGTGATATGTACCTATCGCACTTGAGAAATAATGGCATACCGGTTAACTATGGCGACGAATTTTTGACAAAATTTCATGTTCATGCATGGCGATGCAGGACGGTTAAAGAAGTTTTTGACTATTTGAGCATGATGATAGGGGAATCTTTGAAGCTTATCATCGAGCAAAAGGAGCAAGAAGAGGCTAAGCCTGTCCGCTTGGCCAAACAGTATATACAAGAAAATTATATGAAGCCTCTTTCGCTTGAAGAGGTTAGCGGCATTGTGGGTTTCAGCCCTGCTTATTTCAGCACATTATTCAAGAAGGTAAGCGGCACGAACTTTATAGATTATCTTACAGAAACCCGCATAAATAAGGCCAAAGAATTATTGCGAGATACCAATTTTACTATTGCAGATATTTGCGAACGCGTTGGTTATAGCGATATCAAGCACTTTACGCAGAGCTTTAAAAAGAGTACCGGTCTTAAACCAAGCGAATACAGAAAGCTTTATGCGTGACAGGTGGTGCATAATGAAACCCGGTAACAAATATTTATCTGTAAGGGCTTCTTATATAATAATTGCTCTATTTGCGTTTTTAGCGGTTATGATGACATTTGTTGTCATTTTAGCCGCTAGAAAGGAATTGAATTGGCTCTATGCGGTTTTTGGTTGCATATTTTTTGCTGTAATGCTTATACTATGCTATAAGTGCTTATACAAGCCTTATAAAGAAAACGCAAAGGTTTTGGAGTTATTCGCAAAGGGCTATACCATAAATGGTTTGTTTGATCAAAAGGTGGCGTTAAGTCCGGAAGTGGAGCAAGCTGTTGATAAAGTGCGCGAGATAATGGAAACTTATGAACTTCTTAATGCAACAAAAAAGCAGGCTCAATATTTGGCGCTTCAAAATCAGATAAACCCGCATTTTTTATATAACACATTAGAAGGGATTCGTGGCGAAACGCTGAGCGCAGGATTGGATAGAGTCGCTAAAATGACCGAAGCTTTGTCTACTTTTTTCCGCTATACTATATCTAATGCGGAAAGCCTTGTTACTTTAGAAGATGAGATAAGGAATGTCAATAATTATTTTATTATACAGCAATATCGCTTTGGCGAGAGGCTTAAGCTCGATATAGAGTACGACCCGGAAGATGAAGCCGATATTATGTCATGCAGAGTTCCAAAGCTTATACTTCAGCCTATTGTAGAAAATGCCATTTACCACGGTATAGAGCGCAAGATAGGAGAAGGCATTTTGCGAATAAAAATCGAGTGCACACCAAAGCGCCTTATCATAACGGTATCAGACAACGGCGTGGGCATGACAGAAGAGCGTTTGCGTGAAATAAATGAAAGGCTAAAAGGTGTGCCTCTGGACTATATAAAACCCGAAAATGAGAGGCACGGCGGTATCGCAATAACCAATGTTAACAGCCGGATAAAGCTGCTTTTTGGCGAAGAATATGGAATATGCATATATAGCATGCCTAATGTTGGAACAGATGTTGAGATTACTTTGCCACGCATTAAAGAAAGCGATGTTGCGGGTTATGAGAAATGAAGTTTTGAGGATACAAAATGTTACAGTCGTGCAAGACGGTGTGACGCTTTTGGACGACTTCAGCCTTCATATTTTTCAAGCAGAGATAATGGGTATAATATGCATAAACACAAATGGGCAAGATTATCTTATGCGCTTGCTCGAGCAAAATGCGCCTGTGCAATATGGGCGCGTTTACTTCAACGAAAGGTTAGTCAACAGTTACCAAGGGAGTTTCATTGCAGATAATAAAGTGGCGGTTATAGAGCAGAAAAGCCGTTTGATAGAAAATCTTACTGTAGCCGATAACGTTTACGTTATGCGAAAGAGGTTTAAAAAATATGTGATCAATTCGCACGTATTGGAGCAGCAGTTGGACATGTTTACACATGAAGCTGACATTGAGTTAGATGGGGCGAGTTTAGTCTCGGATTTACCGCCATTTGAAAGATATGTTACCGAGCTTTTACGCGCTGTGGTAAGTGGTGCTAAACTCATAGTGATACGAGATATTAGCAATGTACTGAGTACTGCGGATTTAATGAAATTTCATTCCCTTATGCGCTACTATTGCTCTAAGGGATTTTCCTTCCTTTACATATGCAGTCATCATGAAGAGGCTTTTAAAGTTTGCCACCGCATGGGGGTTATGCGCGATGGCAGGATGCTTAAAGTATTGGATAAAAGCCAATTTACTAGCGAAAATATGATTCCCTTTTATATAGACGAGTTCTCAAAAATAAAGCAGGAACGCGTAAAGGTCCGCAGTGATGATGCAATTTTAGAATTTAAAGATTTATGTGCAGATGATATAAAGCAGTTAACATTTTCCATACCGCGTGGGCAATGCACTGTAGTGCTCGATATGGATAATACTGTTATAAATAATCTTATAGCTGTTATAAGCGGTTATTTATCTCCTATAAGCGGCGAGATATTTCTTAAAGGCAAACCATATACCCAATGGATGGCTAAGCATGCATTACAAAATGGCATAGCGATTATACAAGAAAATCCCGTAAAAACAATGCTTTTTCCTGAAATGAGCTATATAGACAACCTATGCTTTCTTGCAGATAAAAAACTGAATCCCGTTAGGTTAAACAATCGCTTCGTAAAAAGCGTCGAACAAGAATATGAATCGTTTTTGGGGCAAGATATATACGCGTCTGACATTACAAAGCTTAGCAAGGAATCGCTTTATAACCTGGTATATTATAGAGTACATCTTTATAGGCCAGACATAGCGTTCTGCATCCAACCTTTCATAAATGCCGATATGTATTTGCGGCGCCATATAATTGAGCTCATAAATCAGCTTAAAAAACGCGGCATAACCGTAGTTATGCTAGTCACAAATATAGCGGATTGCCTTGCTATCGCCGATAGGCTGGTTATCCTTTCAAATGGTGCATTTTTAGCAGAATATCCGCGGTCCGATTTCTATTTATTCACTTCTGATAGTATAGTTTTATAAAAGTTCAAAAAATACCCCCCATAAATCGAAATCCGCTCCCCTTAATCAGTTTAGGTTTACCTGCTATACTTTAAGCATAGGATATGAAGATAGCAGGTGACTGATATGAGCGAATATATAGTGGAAATGAGTCACATAAGCAAGAGCTTCCCCGGCGTAAAAGCTCTTGATGATGTATCGCTTCAGCTTAAAGCTGGCGAGGTATTAGCGCTACTAGGTGAAAACGGTGCCGGCAAAAGCACCCTTATGAAAATATTGAGCGGCGTGTATACCAAAGACGAAGGAGAAATAAAGGTATTCGGACAAACTGTCGATGTTATGACGCCTAAAAAGGCTCAGGAGCTTGGCATAGCCATGATACACCAAGAGCTGAACCTATGCCCTCATTTGTCAGTGGCGGAGAATATATTTTTAGGTAGAGAGATGGTTAAATCTGCTATGCTGCAAGAGAGCGAAATGAATGAAAAAGCTAAAGCTTTGCTCCATCGTTTAAACGTTGACATAGATCCTAACGCTATAGTGGGGGACCTATCGGTTTCAAAACAACAGCTTGTAGAAATAGCTAAGGCCCTTTCTATAAATGCGAGGGTGCTTGTCATGGATGAGCCGACCTCTGCGTTGACGGCAGAGGAGATAGAGCAACTTTTTGAAATAATAAGAAAGCTTAAAAGCGAAGGGTGCGGGATCATCTATATATCACATAGATTGGAAGAGCTTCAGCATATAGTAGACCGTGTCATTATAATGCGTGATGGTAAGTATATAACGTCGATGAATTTTAAAGACACAACTATACCAGAGATAATATCTTATATGGTGGGCCGCGAGATAAAAGACAGATTCCCGCGTGTAGAATGTCAGCGGGGCAAAAAGATATTTGAGGTCCGCAACTTAAATGCTGGCAGATTAGTGCGCGATATAAATTTAGAACTTTATGAGGGCGAGATAGTTGGAATAGCGGGTCTTATGGGCGCAGGGCGCACTGAAACAACCAGAGCCATATTTGGCGCTGATCCTAAAGATTCTGGCCAAATTTTTGTAGATGGTCGTGAGGTTACAATAAACAGCCCTATTGACGCGATACGGGCAGGGATAGTATTAGTGCCTGAGGACCGTAGAAAGGATGGCTTGTGCGTAAAGTTAAGCGTTCGAGAAAATATTGCGCTGCCGAACCTCGATATACTTTGTTCGGCGGCAGGCGTTGTAGATCGCAAAAAAGAGCAGAATATGGTCGAGAAAACGATCAGGGACTTGAATATAAAGCTTCCCAATCCTGAGGTAGATGCCGCTTCGTTATCGGGCGGTAATCAGCAAAAAGTGGTTGTGGGAAAATGGCTGGCGAGAAATTCGCGCGTGGTTATATTCGATGAACCTACGCGAGGTATAGACGTGGCGGCGAAGGTGGAAATTTACAACATAATGAACGAGCTGAAGAGGCAAGGCATTGGAGTACTGTTTGTATCATCCGAAATGCCTGAAATATTGGGTATAAGCGATAGAATAATAATCATGTGCGATGGCCGCGTGACCGGCGAGCTGTCAATAGAAGAAGCTACGGAAAACCGCATCATGGAATATGCCACCAAGTTTGAATCCAAATTGACTCAGAAACAAGCTGTTTAACTTAAATAGATAATATAGTGGGGAGCGTTGAAAATGGGAAATGTAAAAAAAATGAGTTTTTGGCAAAGGCTGATGTCAATTAGAGGGATGGGCCAGGTTGTGACTGGCTTCATAGGGTTGATTGCCCTGTGTGTGCTTTTTAGCATTTTAAATCCTTCATTTTATTCAGGACGAAATATAGCCAATCTATTGCGCCAAATTGCCCCGATACTAATTATCGGCATTGGCCAGGGATATGTGCTTATTACAGGGAACATAGATTTATCGATTGGCTCTGTTGTTGGCATGAGCACTATGATATCGGCCACTTTAATGACACGAGGGGTAAATCCATGGGTTTCTATGAGCATAACCATAGTGCTTTGTTTGCTCGTGGGCGTATTAAACGGTGCACTGGTTGCTAAATGCAAATTGCCGCCATTTATAGCAACATTAGGTACAATGACTGTAGCGCGCGGCATAGCTCAAATAGTTAACAATAATTATAATACTGACGCTATAGGAGAAGCTGCTAAGGGATTTCGTAATTTATTCTATTATGGCAGTATAGGTGGTATATATAATACTATTTGGATAGCCTTGGCCATATTTTTGGTATTTAATTTCATGCTTAGCCGCACGCGCACAGGGCGGTATGTTTATGCCGCAGGGAGCAATATTGAGGCGGCTAAACTATCGGGCGTTAATACTGATATGACGATTATTATAGTGTATATAGTAAGTGCCTTTTGCGCGTGCGTAGTTGGCCTTATAACTTGTGCTACATCGGGCATGGGTACTATGGACGCCGGTACTATGTATGAGATGTATGCGGTTGCGGCCGCTGTTATAGGGGGTATATCTACTTTGGGAGGCCAGGGCATTTTGCTTGGCACAGTGGTCGGCGCTTCCATATGGGGTGTATTGCAAAATGGGCTGCAGTTCGCCGGAGCTCCGGTTGCTATACGCAACATCGTAATAGGCACAATAGTTATAGTATCTGTTTTGCTCGATGTCATAATACGCAGCGGCAGATCCAGGAAAAAGGTCAGCACATCACAGACCGCTTCTATGCAAAAAGCTGGTTGATTAAAGCCCTGGTGCTTTAATTTATAAAAATTTTTATAATAAAAACATGGAGGTAGATGTTGTATGAAAAAGAGATTTGTAGCCATTTTGCTTTGCGCTATGCTGTTGGCGGGTATAATAGCCGGTTGCAGCAGCCAGAGCAGCTCTAACACAACCAACGAAGGTACCACTAATAGTACTTCAAACGGTACCGATGATAACGCGAACAAGGGTTCTGAGAAGTATAAAGTAGTGCTCATAACTATGGATAGCATGGATCAACATTGGGTTTCGGTTGATAAAGGTTGTAAGGAAGCAGTTGAAGAGCTAAAGAGCCAAGGAATTGAAATTGATTATAAGTGGATGGCTCCTGACAAAAAGGATGATGCTCAGCAAATAGAGCGCGTGAATAATGCAATAGCAGACGGTGCTGATGCTATTATAATAGCGGCTAACGGTCCGGATGCAGTTACGGCAGCTCTCGATGAAGCTAAATCCAAAGGGATAAAGATAATATACGTTGATTCTCCAGCTAGAATTGAAGCCTTTGCAACATATGCAACAGATAACTATGCAGCCGGGAAAACAGCCGGAGAACAAATGGTAAAAGCACTTGCGGACTTAGGCAAAACCAGCGGCAAAATAGGTATAGTGAATGTCAATTCAGCTACAGCCTCTACGGTGTCGCGCGAGAAAGGCTTCCGAGAGGTAGTGGAAGCTAAGGGTTACACAATACTCCCGACACAGTATGGCGAAGGCGATGCAGTAAAGAGCCAAGATATAGCTGACAACTATATAACAGAAGGTGTTGTAGGGATATTTGGAGCCAACGAAGGTTCAACAGTAGGCGTGGGCAATGCTATAAAAGCAACCGGTAAAAAAGATATAGTCGGAGTTGGCTTTGATAAATCCGATGCGATACTTTCCTTGATAAAAGAGGGTTGGCTATATTGTACTATAGTTCAAAACCCGGAAAAAATGGGACATGAAGGCATGCTGGCAGCGGTCAAAGCTATAAAGGGCGAAAAGATAGATAATCCGAACGTTGACACAGGTGTTACTGTAGTAAATAAAGATAACGTGGATAGTTTTCTAACAAAATAATTTTTAACATATAAAAAAGCCGGGGATATCTAAATGATATTACCCGGCATTATCATATATGAGGTGTTTTTTGATGGATAACCAATTCATAGGGCTGGACATAGGCGGCACTAAACTCGCGGCAGTGCTAGGAACATATGACGGCCGTATACTAAAAAAGCTTAAGACGCCTTCAGAAGCCACAAAAGGCCCGGAACAGATGATAGAAAAGCTACTTAGCATGGCCCATCAGCTTATGAACACGGAAGTAAAAGCCGTAGGTATAAGCTGCGGCGGCCCGCTTGACAGCAAAAACGGCATAATCATGTCGCCGCCTAACCTGCCGGGATGGGATAATATCCATATCACTAATATAATCAGCCAAAGCCTTGGTGTACCGGCATACCTGCAAAACGACGCAAACGCCTGCGCGTTGGCAGAACACCGCTTTGGAGCAGGCATAGGATGCGACAACATGGTATTTCTGACATTCGGTACAGGCATGGGAGCCGGCCTTATACTAAACGGCAGATTATACAGCGGCATTACAGATACAGCGGGTGAAGTGGGTCATATACGATTAGCTCCGGACGGCCCGGTAGGATATGGCAAGGCAGGGTCGTTCGAGGGCTTCTGCAGTGGAGGCGGGATAGCTAAACTAGCAGCTAAGATGATAAAAGAAAGCATTAACAGCGGCAAGAGCGTAGGATTTTGCCAAGACATTGAACAGGCCGACAACATAACGGCGGAAGACGTGGGCAAAGCAGCCGCCGCGGGCGACCCGCTGGCTATAGAGATACTGAAAATATCAGGGAAGTACCTGGGCTATGGCTTATCCATAATAATAGACATGCTCAATCCGGAGAAAATAATAATAGGCAGCATATTCGCGCGCTGCCGAGACATATTACAGCCCGAGGCGGAAAAAGTCATAGCAGAAGAAGCATTGCCTATAGCAGCACAGCATTGTACAATAACAGTACCAGGCTTAGGGGAAGCCATAGGAGACTATGCCAGCCTCTCCATAGCTATAGAGAACTGGAGGGAAAGAGCGCAATGAAAAATAGCACAAAAAAACATATAACAGAGCTGATAGAACATTATCCATTGCTGAGGACATGCGAAGAAGATATAATAAAAGCGTTTGAGTTGATAGCATCGCGATTAACAAGCGGAGGCAAACTTCTAATATGCGGCAACGGCGGGAGCGCAGCCGACGCCCAGCACATAACCGGAGAGCTTATGAAGAGCTTTCTAAAAGAGCGGCCTGTGCCGGACGAAATGCGTCATTCCCTGGAGAACATAGCAGGCGAAAGAGGATTGCATATATCATCAAAACTGCAAAGAGGGCTGCCGGCCATAGCCCTTACGGGGCAGGATGCATTCAGCACGGCATTTGCAAACGACGTAGATGCTTCGCTGGTTTATGCACAGCAGGTTTATGCACTTGGCAATGAGCATGACATATTGCTGGGCATTAGTACATCGGGCAGCTCAGCTAACGTAATAGACGCTGTATATGTGGCTAAGGCTATGGGCATGGCTACCATAGGGCTTACAGGCATGAACGGTGACACTATGTCCGATATATGTGATGTAGTGATAAAAGTGCCTGCAAAGGGGACGCCTGCTGTTCAGGAATTACATTTGCCGGTATACCATGCCCTGTGCGCGATGCTGGAAGAGGAGATATTTTAATGATAGCTGAAAAAAATTTGAAACCGCCAAGATTAGATCTTTCTAAAACAAAAACATATAGCGCCCGAAATAGGGTAAACCTTGTTACTATTGAAAACATGGCTAAGCCGGGAATAGATCCCGTACCGGAATGGCAAAACGACGAGTTTGATGAATTGATAGAACGCATAATAGAAGCTCGCAAAAATGATAAACCAGTTATATGGTCAATGGGGGCTCATGTTATAAAATGCGGTTTATCGCGTTATATAATAAAATTAATGAAGGAAGGCATTATAACCCATATAGCCGGTAACGGCGCTGTGAGCATACATGATTTTGAACTGGCCTATCTTGGCGGTACATCTGAATACGTTCCTACTGCTATCGAAGATGGTACTTTTGGCATGTGGGAAGAAACCGGAGCATGGATGAACCGTGCTGTAAAAGAGGGCTATGCTATGGGTTTGGGCTATGGCGCTTCTCTGGCATATTATATTGACAGCCATCAGGAGGACTTTCCTTATAAAGATGACTGCGTAGTCTATAATGCTTATAAAATGGGAATACCGGCTACCTACCATAAAACAATCGGCACTGATATAATAGACCAGCATCCTGAAGCTGATTTTGCGGCATTAGGCGGCGCAAGCGGCATAGATTTTTCCATATATTGTCACAGTGTATCTGGGTTAGAAGGCGGCGTATATCTTAATTTTGGCTCGGCAGTAACAGGACCTGAAGTATTCTTAAAAGCACTATCGATAGCACGCAATCAGGGTTACACAGTAAAAAACATAACCACTGCCAATTTTGACATAATACCGCTGGGCGATTACCGAAGCGATGTGAGTCAAGACCATTTTCATTATTATTACCGGCCGCGCAAAAACATAGTGAATCGCCCGGTAAGCCTTGGCGGCAAAGGTTATTATATAGAAGCCAATCATAAAGTAACGATTCCCAATCTTTATGCCAAACTTACGGGCATAAGGTGATTTTTATGGTCCAATTATATGATAATCTGGAGATTGAGCGATTAGAACAACTGCTCAACGCGTTTAAAAATATCCGGGTGCTCTTAGTCGGCGATATATGCCTCGATGTTTATTGGGAGGCCGACATGACGCTGAGCGAGCTTTCGCGAGAAACACCACACTTTCCTTTGCCGGTTATAGACGAGCGAATGTCGGGAGGAGCTGGAGCTAATGTAGCAGCAAATTTTGCAGCCTTAGGAGTGAAGGCATTAGATGTTGTTTCGATTATAGGCCGCGATTGGCGGGCCAACGAGTTAAAGAGAATATTCGATAGGAATGGAATATCACCGCTGCATATCCTGGGCTCAAGTGAATGGACCACTCCTGCCTATTGCAAGCCAAGGCGGCATGGCATATCTGAGGTGGTATACGAGGATCCGCGCATAGATTTTGAAAATCGGGTACCATTAAGCTGCGAAATGCAGGAGGTTGTATTTCAAGAATTTATAAAAGCCGCACCTTATGCTGACGTTATAGCTGTGGCCGATCAGTTAAAATATGGTGTAATAACAGACGCTATCATTGAAGAGCTAGGGTGTTTGGCGAGAGACGGTAAAAAAATCGTTGTAGACAGCCGAACGCGCATAGGCAGATACAAAAACGTTATAGCAAAACCCAATGAAGTAGAGGCTATTAAAGCAGTAAAGCCAGAGCTAGACCCTAGACAATGTAATAAAAATGAGTGCTATGACGCGGCATTGTCCCTTGCTGAAAGCATAAATGGCCCTGTCATCATGACCATAGGCGACAAAGGCGCTATTTGGGCAGACAATGGCGGGATTATAGAAATACCTACCGCTCCTGTGCCGCCGCCGATAGACATAGTAGGTGCGGGTGATGCCTTTATGGCGGCTTTTTGCGCAGCTCTGGCAGCCGGAGCAAGTGGGCCGGAAGCAGCAGCTATAGCTAACTTGGCGGCGTCGGTCACAGTGAAAAAGCTTGGCACAACCGGCAGCGCCTCTCCCGAGGAGATAATACGAAGATATGAAGAGGTATACGAATGAGAGATTTAGAGATCGTAATACCGCTTAAAAGCCAAAGAAAGCCCGTGTGCGCTGCCCTATTTGATTTTGACGGGACTCTTTCAACGTTAAGGCATGGCTGGGAGGCTGTCATGGGACCTCTTATGATAGAAATGATAAACGGAGAAGGAGTAGCCGATGAAAATATTGTGAAGAAGGTAGAAGCCTATATAGATGAGTCTACCGGCATACAGACGATATTTCAGATGCAATGGCTGGCAGATGCTGTCAAACGCCACGGCAAAAATCCTGAAGTATTGGATCCTTGGCAATATAAGGCAGAGTATAACAGGCGGCTTATGAAAATGGTTGAGGACCGTGTGCGGGCTTTGGAAGAAGGCAAAGAACAGCCAGAAAATTACATTATATGTGGCAGTAAAGAGTTTTTAAATGGGCTCAAGGCATGTGGCGTAAAGCTTTATTTGGCAAGCGGTACCGATCATCCTGATGTAGTACATGAAGCCCAGGCTTTGGGACTGGCAGATTATTTTGAAGATATAGCTGGTGCGCCTTTAGGCCAAATCAGTTGTTCGAAGGAAGCGGTGTTGCGAAGATTAGCAAAAGAGCGCGGTTTGCTCGGCGAACAGCTTTTAGTGGTGGGCGACGGCAAGGTAGAGATCGGATTGGGCAGGGAATTTGGCGCGATAACGCTGGGAGCAGCTACCGATGAAATAAGGCGAACTGGTGTAAATGAAATAAAACGCAAGCGCCTTATAAAAGCCGGTGCTCACGCGATAACAGGGGATTTCCTTTGCTATGAAAAAATATTAAACTGGTTGAATATATCTTAAATTCAGCCAGCCTTTTATGCCTTGTCGCATAAAGCGCTTGTATGGTATCATGTATCATAATAGTTTGCGATGAGGAGAATATTATATGTCTATAAGGGACATCAGGTGCTTTATATTAGATATGGACGGCACCTTCTATCTCGGCAACAGGCTGCTGCCGGGAGCTTTAGAATTCATAGATTTTTTGAAGGCAACAGGGCGCGATTACCTTTTTTTGACCAATAATTCGTCGAAAAATGCAGCCTTTTATGCTCAAAAGATAAAAAACATGGGTCTGAATGATATAACAGAGGGTAAGGTATTCACGTCGGGCCAGGCCACTGGCATATATTTAAACCGGTTAAACGAGGGCAGGCGTATTTATCTCGTTGGCACTCAATATCTGCAACAAGAGCTTGAAGAAGCAGGCCTTGAAATGGTGCAGGATGAGCCTGATTTTGTGGTGGTGGGCTTTGATACGACGCTCACGTACGATAAGTTGTGGAAAGCATGCGATTTCATAAGGGATGGCGTAAAATACATAGCCACGCATCCTGACCTGAATTGTCCGACAGAAACAGGGTTTATGCCCGACTGCGGTGCAATAATAGCATTTATAGAGGCTTCTACAGACAAGCGTCCGTTCATAGTGGGCAAGCCCTACGGCGAGATAATAAGGAGCATATTCGAGAAAACGGGGCTTGGGCCTGAGCAGCTCGCCATAGTGGGCGACAGATTGTATACGGATATACAAACCGGTATAAACGGCGGTATAACGTCGATACTGGTACTGAGCGGTGAAACTACAGCCGAGGACCTGGCTAAATCTGACATAAAGCCGGATTATGTTGTCGGGGGCATAGGCGACATAATAAAACTGTTGGCCTGACGCATCAGGCAGAGATAATGCCTGCGCTGCTGCCGGCATAATCCCATAAGGTTAGCTGATCGCCGCCTTTAGCAGAATTTAACGATGCAAAATATTTGCCATCTATAGTTACATAAGGGAGCATGCGCTTTATTACTGCGCCTGTAGCCTTAAGCTGTGCAGGATCAGTTATGCGGCCGGCCCTGCGCATGGCTTCTATACGCTTAGCCGATATTGGGCCTATACCCGGTACGAGAAGCAGTGTCTGATAATCGGCTTTATTTATTTCTATTGGATAAAGCTGGGGATTGTTCAATGCAAAGGCCGTCTTTGGATCGACGTCTTGAAGAAGCTGGCCGTTTTTATCAAAGACCAGTTGATCGGGCTTAAAACCATATTGGCGGAACAAAAAATCCACTTGATAAAGGCGTGCCTCGCGTATGAGCGGCGTTGGTGCTTTATTCTCGAGGGGCGTATCAATTACGGGGGTAAAAGCACTAAAATAGGTGCGCGCTAAGGCGAATTGCTCTTTCAATTTCCACGTTGCATAAACGATATCTTTATCGCTCTCGTCAGCAGCGCCTATTATGAACTGGGTTGTCTGACTAACGCGTACTCCTTTTTGCCGCAGCCTGTTTATATATTCCATACCGCTTACAAGGTCGGAGTAACGCTTGGCACGGCTCAATGCTTTCATATGAGATTCATCAGGGACTTCAAGATTAATGGATAGCCTGTTGGCCACTGCGGCTGCCGCTTCTATATGGGCAGCGGTGGCACCAGGCAGAATCTTCATGTGTATATACCCTTGGTAGTTATAACGCTGGCGCAATATCTGGGCCGCTTTTATGAGATTATCCATGCTGACCGAATTATTTGGCTGAATGCCCGAGCTAAGAAACAGCCCCTGTACCTGACGCCTGCGATATAGCTGTATAAAGAGGCGTGCCATTTCTTCAGGGGAGATGGTAGTACGGGGCACGTCGCGCTGGACACGGTTCTGGCAGTAAGCGCAATCGCGCGTGCATTCGTTAGACAATAATACCTTAAATATAGAACAAGTGCCGTGCGATGTTTTGGCACGATATATGCCGTTTTTTATATAATCATCTTCTGATACACGCCCGCAACCGCACATATCATATCTCGCGCCCATGCCTAATATACCTAATTTTTCTATCGTATCCATTGTACTGCCCATCCCTTCCCTTGTTTTATGCCTATATTATAATGCTGCGACAGGCATAAGTCAAACATATGTTCGCATAAGGAAGCAAGGCAGCAGCGGCTATTCGCTGTCAGGTTCATGGGTTACTTGAATGCTCAAGAGTTTCCTTCTTGGAAAATATTATAAGGAAAATCATAAAGCCTAATGCGGCGATTATGTCTAAAATTATGCCAGCTTTGTACATAAAATATATGCCGAAGCGATCTATTACGACACCTCCCAGATAATTACCCAGAATACCGCTGACGCCCATATACGAGGCAGTAGCGATTGCTTGAGCTGTTGCTTTTAGCCCCTCGGGGGCAGTTTCATTTATATAATATACTGTGCCAGTCAAAAACAGGCCGAAGGATAATCCTTGAAGGATTTGATTCAATATCGCCAGCCAAGGCGCATAAGTAAAAGCGTATATAAACTGCCTGGCTATGAAAAATACCGATGACATAAGTATTATCTGGAGAGGTTTATAGCGTGCATTTAGGCGTTGGCCTAAAAACAATATCGGCGCTTCACTAGCGGCTGATATAAACCATGCAGCTCCTAGCTGAGCACTAGTGCCGTGGATAGTGTTAAAAAGCTGCGGCAAAAAAGTCATACTGGCCTTGTGTGGTGTAAAAAGCAGCGAGCCAAACACTAAAAACAGCACAAAGCGAGGGTTGGAGAATAGTACTTTGACGCTGGGCTTTGAATCTGTTACATATACAGCATCGGCTTCTACTATTTCAGCTGCAGGATTGGGCAGCGAAAGCACTATTTTTATAACGAATATAGCAAAAAAGCAATATGATATAAACATAATGCCTGAACCATATACTTCCATAAGCACACCTACTGCATAAGCTACTATAGCATAGCCTATGGAACCCCACAGACGTATGCTGCCATAACTGGTATTAGTCATTCTATGCATATTCTGCATAACTAAGCTGTCTAAGAGAGGTGAATTGGGGCTGTCTGTAAACGCTATAACAGCCATTATGACGGTTATAGCCCATAGCTGATTTAAAAATGGCAATACAATTATAGACACAGCCGTCAGCAATATACATGCGGCAATAACTTTATTTATAGACTTTGTGCGGTCGCTTATATAACCCCATATAGGAGGCGATATTATGGATATAATAGCTGTCAGCGACATTATAGTGCCTATGGCGGTATTACTATAACCGCGATGGCTTAAATACAAAACTATGTAAGCATAATAACAGGCGCTGGCCGACCAAAATGCGAATTCCAGAGTCGATAGGCGCCTTGGTAACTGCATATAATCCGACTTCTTCATATTGCTCCCTTTTATGTTAAATCTTTTAATAATTTTACACTATTTTGCCATAAGACTCAACGGCTTTCGTAATTTGCTATTATTGCTTTATTGGCTTAGCAGAAAGCTTCCGGCTTTTGTGGCAGGGATGAATGCTTATACTCTCCTGAAAAGTAAATATTTATATATACTGGTATAATAAACATTTATTATGTATAATCCCATCTTCGACAGTTGCAAGAGAATATGATGCATTAGATCCGCTAGAAATAGCGGATCTCAAGACTTTTCAGCTATGTAAAAAAACGTTGTATGGGAATCCTATTTGGTAATTT
>Ga0134098_1000699_pt1 | contig 32713 bp, 27 predicted proteins | sample 9_3taG_FD_94456 | JGI IMG/M metagenome (GOLD analysis project Ga0134098, IMG submission 94456) | Switchgrass degrading microbial communities from high solid loading bioreactors in New Hampshire, USA - 9_31_10_142_A3 metaG | ecosystem: Engineered > Bioreactor > Semi-continuous > Anaerobic >... | reverse complement strand
GGATGATTCAGCGGCTTTTGCTATTATGTGCGGCCCGCGGCTTATCAACAATACTGCGCGCTGCTTGCGCAGTCACACCGTCATCTCGCCGCAGAGGTTCTTTTCCATGAGAATTTTAATCTTGTCGGTCGTATACCCTTTGCTGAAGAGATAGTATAGTTTCGCGACCGCGGCCTCGGTCGTGATGTCGTATCCGCTGACCGCGCCGGCGTTCTTCAGGGCCATGCTTGTCTCATATGCGCCGAGCATGACGGTCCCCTGCGGGCACTGGGAGCACACCGTGACGATTGTCCCGTTTTCAAAGGCTTTCTGAATAATGGGTAGCAGGGCCCCGCCGTAACCCGGTATGTTCCCGGCGCCGAAGGTTTCAATGACTATTCCCTTCAGCTTTTCCGTCATTATGGATTCAAAGAGTTCAAACTGGATTCCCGGGAAGACCTTTATCACGCCGATGGGTACGTTTTTAAAAGGTACATAGCGGAATTCTTCGCCGTCCTTCTCTTTCAGGTACGCTTTGTTGTAGGCGATGAGTATTCCGGCCTCCGCGAGAACCGGGTAGTTCGGAGAAACGAAGGCGATAAGCCCGTCGGAAGAATATTTTATCGACCTGTTGCCCCTCAGGAGCTTATTTCCAAAATAGATGCAAACCTCGTGGACCATGTCCGAGGCGGCGATTAAAAGCGATGTTATGATGTTGTCCATTCCGTCGCTCCGGATTTCGCAGAGAGGAATCTGCGAGCCCGTGAGAATCACCGGCTTGGAGCAGTGCTCCAGCATAAAGGAAAGCGCGGAGGCGGTGTAGGCCATTGTGTCCGTGCCGTGCAGCACCACAAATCCGTCGTAGTCTTCGTAGGCGTCCGCGATGAGCTTTCCAATCTTGTTCCATTCTGCGACGGTCATGTTGGATGAATCGAGCAGCTCGTCAAGCTCTGTCAAATCCCATAAAGGCATGCCCTCGGCCTTCAACAGGTCCATATTGCGGAGAAGGTTTGAAAACGACTTGCCGTCCGGCTTGTAGCCTTCCGGCGTATTAACCATGCCGATGGTTCCGCCGGTATTGATAATTAAAATTTTCTTTTTTTTCATGTTTAGCCCCATAAATCCTGAAATTAATCGTTCATTCGCATATCCATGATAGTACGGTTCATGCGCCATGTCAACAAAGCCTGGTCCCTTCGGCTCGTTCCGCTCCGATTCTATGCTGAAAGAACGCTTTTCTCCTCGCCCAGACTATTTCTGCCCGCGGCGGAGCCGGAGATTTACAAAACATGGCCCGCAGGTCGACTGCCTGCGGGCCATGGCATTTTGAGGGACTTGAATCGCCTATAATATGTAGACGCGTTCACACCGTGGGGTGCTGCAGTTCGGATTTTTTCTGCTTCTTCGACTGGTCCAGCACTCCGCCGAGGACCATCACCACGGCAAAGACTATCAGATACCAGAGGCAGGCCCACTTGTGAGCGATGACGCAGGCCACCACCATAAACGCCGAACCGCAGCAAGCCAGGACAGGCAGCACAAAGCGCCGCAGCGCCGGCTGGTCTTTTTCCTTCCGCATCCACTGGACGAACATAGGCAGGTACATAAAATAGATGGTGATGATGGGAAGTTCTGTGGGGTCGAACACGAAGGGACCCGTCCAGGTGCCGGCCAGGTTGGACAGATAGAAATAGAGGAACCAGACCGCGCACAATATCAGACCAAAGACCGATGAGTTGTTGGGCATATTGGTGCGGATGTCCACCTGAGAGTAGACGTCGGGAGCAGGGCCGCGTCCGCGGATGGCCAGGGAATACATGCCCCGGCAGCAGCCTATCATCAGGCCGTTCATGGTGCCGATGCAGGAGATGGCGACAAAGAGGTTGAGAATGTTGCCCAGCACGGCGCCGAAAATATTGGTGAAGGCCACGGTGGCGCCCTGGTCGATGAGCTGCTGGTTGGTCGCGCCGCCGGCCACGCCGATGTAATAGAAAATATATACCGCAATGATGATGATTCCGCCCAGCGTCAGCGCCCGGGGCAGGTTCCGTTTGGAATCCTTCAGCTCGGAATTGATTGAGGTCGCGATAATCCAGCCCTCATACGCGAAGGCGGTGGCGGTCACCGCGGCAAACAGCGGGTTTGAGGAGACGCCTCCCGTCTGAGCGAGCGTAGAGAAGTTCCGGGTCAGGGTTCCGTTGGCAAGTCCGTAGATTATGCCCACAACGGCCATGAGTCCCAGGGGAATAAGCTTAATGACGGTGGTGCTGGTCTGCAGCTTGCCGGCCAGCCGGGGGGACAGAGCGTTAACCGCATATGCGGCGCAGAGATAGAAGAGGGTCAGTGCCATGCACTCCGGGCCGATGATGCAGCCGCCCTCGGCCGCGGGAACTATCAGGGGGAAATTGGGGTTTACCGACGTGATGAACACCAGGGTGTATCGGGCAGACAGCCAGGCCAGGGCCGAGGTCAGAGAGGGGTAATATATGGTGGTGGCGAACCAGCCCATGTAGTAGCCGTACCGCGGGCCCACGGTGGCCTCGGCGTAGTCCACCAGGCCGTTGACCAGTTCGTATTTCTGCCCCATGAACGCGAAGGTCAAAAGACAAACCAGCATGATTATGCCGCCGATGGCCCAGGCCAGTATGCCCAGAGGCATATTGCCGCCTGTCTTGGTCAGGATGATCTGAGCCTTGAAAAAGACGCCTGAACCGATGACAATGCCTACAACCATGCAGATGGCCATGAAAAGGCCGTATTTGCGTTCCAGTTTGTTGTTCATAAAATCTCTCTCTTCCGACTCATTTTGTTTTGAAAGGTTCGATATTCAACAATATAAATGGAAATATACAAGCTGTCAATTGTGTTGGCCTTCTTTTTTTACATAAAACCGCTGTAAATTATCTCCAGCGCCTTCCGCCTGCCCTTGTCTGCATGCAGTGATGAATAAACGCCCCATGCCGGTTTCAAAATCGGGAAGAATAGCTCACGATTTGGAAGAGCTTCAATGCCAATAAACGGCGGTTTTGCCTCGGGCACCCAGTTTCAGTTTTTCCCTGAGGGCTGAGGCGGAGATGCCCCTATGTCAAAGATACCTAAAGATAAACAGGCGGCGTTCAGGAAACTTATAAGATGTGAAAAATCTAAAACTATCTCTTGCATTTTGGCCAACTGTGCTCTATAATGGCAACGTAGCTTTCGAGTACAAATGTCCGCGGCACGAAGACAGCGGACATGAGAGCTCTTTTAACACACTTAAACGGAGGTATTGAAATGAAAAGGTACATAGCACTGTTTCTTGCCTGTTTCATGCTGGTAGTATTGGCAGCCGGCTGCTCCGGCAGTCCCTCCAGCTCCAGCCCCAATCCCAGCGCAGCGCCTACCTCCTCGCCGTCTTCCGCGTCGAAAGTCATTAAAATCGGCATCTTCGAGCCGGCTTCCGGCATGAACGGCGCAGGCGGCAAGCAGGAGACCCTGGGCATCCGCTATGCTAATTACGTCAAACCCACCGTCAAAATTGGCGGCGAGGAGTACACCGTCGAACTGGTTGAAGTCGACAATCAGTCCGACAACTCCAAGGCCGCGAGCGCGGCTCAGCAGCTGATTTCCGCCGGCGTCTCGGTGGTGCTCGGCTCCTACGGCTCCGGTGTTTCCATCGCCGCAGGCCAGATTTTCGCCGACGCCAAGATTCCCGCCATCGGCGCTTCCTGCACCAACCCGCAGGTCACCGAGGGCAATCCCTACTACTTCCGCATCTGCTTCCTGGATCCCTTCCAGGGCACGGTCATGGCCAACTTCGCCTATGACATGGGCCTGAGAAAGGCGGCCGTCCTGACCGAGGCGGGCGACGACTATTCCGTCGGCCTTGGACACTACTTCAGCGAGGCCTTTAAGAAGCTGGGCGGCTCCGTCGTCGAGGCTCAGTTCCAGAGCGGCGAGACCGACTTCTCCGCCACCATGGCCAGCTTCGCGAGCGCCGGCATAGATGTGCTCTTTGCTCCCTCCTCGATTGAAAGCGCCCCGCTGATTATCAAGCAGGCCCGCGCCGCCGGAATCACCTGCCCGATTATGGCCGGCGACACCTGGGAGAACGAGACCATCATCAAGAACGCGGGCGACGCCGCCTACGACGTCTATCTCTCGGCCTTCTTTGATCCCAACGACCCCTCGGCTGCGGCCAGGGAGTTTGTCGAGGGCTTTACCGAGTGGCTCAAGGCTGACAACACCCGTCTGACCAACAACGGCGGCTCCACCGGCGTGGCCGGCGTGTCCGCTCTGGGCTACGACGTCTACATGGTCGCCTGCGCCGCCATCGAGGCAGCCCAGTCCACCAACGGCACCGCCATCCGCGACGCACTGCTCAACCTGAAGTACTCCGGCGTGACCGGCGAATGCGCCTCCTTCGATGAAAACGGCGATGCCGCCAAGGATATGGCGTACATCAAGACAATCGATCTGCAGGCCGGCACCTTCAAGTTCCTCCAGACCCAGACCGTATCCTGATATAAACCCTTATAGTCCGGGGAGCGGGGGGGTTATCTCCCCCGCTCGCCTTGACGTTTTCGGCGCTGCGGCGCCACTTCCATTTTTCGGAGGCAGCTTATATGCATGATTTTTCTTACTACATACAACTGTTGCTTGCCGGCATTACGGTGGGCAGCCTATATGCGCTGATTGCCATTGGATACACCATGGTTTACGGAATTCTGCGCCTGATAAACTTCGCCCATGGCGATATTTTCATGGCCGCAGGCTTTTTCATGATTTTCATAAGCAGCACGACCAGCATCTATGTGTCCCTGCCCATAGTCTTAATCCTGACCGTGATTCTGGGCGTTGCCGTGGAGCGGGTCGCCTACCGGCCCCTGCGCGAGGCGCCCCGAATGAGCGTCATGATTTCGGCCATCGGCGTTTCCTATCTGCTGCAGAATTTCGCGACCTATTATACCGGCGGCCTGGCCCGCCCCTATCCCGTAATCCCCTTCCTGACCCGTGAGGTCACCATCGGCAGCATGACGGTGAAGGCTTTGACCATCATCACCCCCGTTTTGACGGTGATTCTGGTCGTCGCCCTGGTGCTGCTCATCAACCGCACCAAAATAGGCATGGCCATGCGGGCCGTTGCCAAGGATCAGAATACCGCCCGGCTCATGGGCATCAAAATCAACAACGTCATTTCCATCACCTTTGTCATTGGTTCCTTCCTTGCCGCCGTGGGCTCCATTCTCTACTTCTCCAACTACGAGCAGGTTACGCCGACGGCCGGCGCCATGCCGGGGCTTAAGGCCTTTGTTGCGGCGGTGTTCGGCGGGATTGGATCCATCCCGGGCGCCGTTCTGGGCGCCTATGTCATCGGCATCGTCGAGACTTTTATCAAGGCAAACAGCGACTACGCCATCTTCAGCAATGCATTTACCTTTGCGCTGCTGATTGTAATCCTGGTGTTCAGGCCCCATGGTTTGTTTGGCGAAAAGCTGGCGGAGAAGGTGTAACCATGAAACAGAAAAGATATCTGCTGTATTCTCTGCTCCTGGCCGCCCTTATCCTTGCGGCCCTCATTGCTATCGACAATTCATCCCTTAAGAGTTCCATGCTGTCCACCATTCTCCAGAAAGGGGCCATCTACGCCCTGCTGGCGGTCTCCATGAATCTCTTAAACGGATTTACCGGGCTTTTCTCCCTGGGACAGGCGGGATTTATGCTCCTGGGCGCTTATACCTACGCCATCCTCACGATTCCTGTCGAGGCGAGAAGAGCCGTTTATCAGTATTTTGACGGGGGACTGGTGCAGTTTTCAGTTCCCGTCCTGGTAGGCATTATTGCGGCGGGCCTCGTCGCCGCAATCTTTGCGTTTTTAATCGGACTGCCCGTCCTGCGCCTGAAAAGCGACTATCTTGCCATCGCAACACTGGGCTTTGCCGAAATCATCCGCGCGCTCATACAGTGGAACACCCTGGGGCCCATCACCAACGGCTCCAACATTCTGCGCAAGTTCCCCACCTATTCCTCGCTGCTGTTCCCCTTCGCCGTTTCGGCCGTCTGCATCGGGCTCATCGTGCTATTAATCCGCTCCTCCTATGGCCGGGCCTTTAAGGCCATCAGGGAGGACGAAATTGCGGCGGAGGCCATGGGCATTAACCTTGCCAAGCACAAGATGATGGCCTTCTGCACCAGCTCCTTCTTCGCGGGCGTGGGCGGCGCAATGCTGGCGATGTTCCAGCAGTCGGTGCAGGCCAAATACTTCACCTCGGCCATGACCTACGAGATTCTGCTCATCGTGGTCATCGGCGGCATAGGCTCGGTGACAGGAAGCATTATCTCGTCCTTCCTGTTTGTGGCCTGCAGCGAGTGGTGGCTTAGGTTCCTGGACGCGGAGCATTACATAGGAAAATTCAAGGTGCCCCTGCTGCGCTCGGGCTTCCGCATGGTGGTGTTCTCCATCGTCATCATGGTCATCGTGCTGTTCTACCGCCGCGGCATAATGGGCACAAACGAGTTCTCCTGGCGGGCCATCGAGAAATTCTTCAAGGACCCCTTCGGGCGAAAGGCCCGGGAGGAAGAGAGAAAGAAGGTGACGACGTCGCATGAGTAATACGGTGCTTCGCATGGAAGACGTCACCATGCAGTTTGGCGGCGTTGTCGCCGTCAACAACCTCTCCCTGGAGGTAAACGAGGGGGAAATCGTGGCCCTCATCGGCCCCAACGGAGCCGGAAAAACCACGGCCTTCAACTGCATCACGGGGGTCTATGAGCCCACCAACGGACAGATTTTCTACAGGGGCGAGGTCCTGGTCGCAAATCATCCCCAGGGCAAGATGAAAAAGCTCTACGCCGGGGAAAACGCCGGGAAATATACGAAGGTTGTCAGGCGCACCCCCGACGAAATCACCCGGATGGGCATCGCCCGCACCTTCCAGAACATCCGCCTGTTTTCAAGCCTCACCGCTCTGGAGAACGTGCTAATCGCGCAGCATCTGCATATAAAGAGCAACCTGTTTGGCGCGACGCTCCTGTCGCAGCTGTCCTTTGTCAAAACCAGGGCCCGGCAGGAAGAGGAGCATATGTATCAGCGGGCAAGGGAACTGCTTGCCGAGGTGGGCCTGGAGAAATACGAAAACGAGGTTTCGGGCTCCCTGCCCTACGGCATCCAAAGGCGGCTGGAAATCGCAAGGGCCCTGGCCACCAATCCAAGCCTGCTCCTGCTGGACGAGCCTGCGGCGGGCATGAATCCCCAGGAGACCCGCGCCCTGACCGAATTCATTGTGGAAATTAAAGACCGCTATAAACTCTCCGTGTTCATGATTGAGCACCATATGGACCTTGTCATGAGCATCTCGGACCGTATTTACGTTCTGGACTTCGGCAAGCTGATTGCCCATGGCAACAGGGAAGAAGTGCAGAACAATCAGCGAGTTATCGACGCCTATCTGGGGGTGGCCGAAGATGCTTAAAGTTACAGATTTAAAAGTAAATTACGGCGGCATCGAAGCCGTTAAGGGAATATCCTTCGAGGTGCCCGAGGGCAGCATCGTCACTCTGATTGGGGCGAACGGTGCCGGCAAGAGCACGACTCTCCGCACCATTTCCGGCCTGGTGAAGCCCCGCAGCGGCAAGATTGAGTTTCTGGGGGAGGACATCACCGGAAAGGACCCCTCCTACATCGTTTCCAAGGGCATTACCATGGTGCCCGAGGGCAGAAAAATCTTCCCCAACCTTACCGTACAGGAGAACCTGCGCCTCGGAGCATATCTCCGGAAGGACAACCTTGAGGAGGACCTTAACTGGGTCTATGAACTCTTCCCCCGGCTCAAGGAGCGCCACTGGCAGCTCGGCGGAACGCTGTCGGGCGGCGAGCAGCAGATGCTGGCGGTGGGCAGGGCTCTCATGAGCCGCCCCAAGCTCATGATGATGGACGAGCCGAGCCTCGGCCTTGCTCCCCTGATTGTGCGGGGCATCTTCGAAATAATCAAGGAGATTAACCACAAGGGCGTCACCATTCTGCTTATTGAGCAGAACGCCAACATGGCCCTTCAGACCGCCGACATCGGCTACGTGCTGGAAACAGGGCGAATCACGATGACCGGCACGGGCCAGGAGCTGCGGTCCAACGAGGAAATCAAAAAGGCATATCTCGGCCAGTAAACACCGGAAAATACCGAGGGAGCGGGAGCCTCACGGCCCCGCTCCCCTTTGTTTTCACGTATTACCGTTTTCTCTTAAACGGGCTTTTGGACCTTTTTAACAATTTTCAATTCGGTTTTTTTAAATTGACACTTCGATATATAAAACATACAATATAATTTAACCGGGCACAGGCCGTTTAATGCCTATACCGAAATAGCCTGACTGTCTGGGCGCGGAAAAGGCCTCCGCCCGCAATGGCGGCGACGGCCCTTCGGGACATGCCGGAGGCGGGAATCCGGGGAAAGGCCGCGGTCAAGGAACGCAAAGAGGTTTTCTACGAAGCCTTCAGATAAAAACAATATTGAAAGGAGAAGAAGGATGAAGGAGTACAAGCTTTTTATTGGGGGCGAATGGGTCCCGACCGTGAGCGGCGAGATTATCGACGACTTAAACCCCGCCGACGGTTCGGTCTTCGCCAGGGTTCACACCGCGGGTCCCGAAGAGGTTGAGGCTGCGATAGCGGCCGCCTATGCCGCGCGCAGGGCATGGGCGGAAACCATGCCCGACGTGAGGGAGAAGATACTGCTTAAAGCGGCAGAACATATGGAAGCGAACATAATGGATTACTGCACGCGCCTCATCGAGGAGAGCGGCTCGACCTTTATGAAGGCCATGGGCGAGCTTATGGAATGCCTGAACATCTTCCGCGTCGCCGCCGGCGAGAGCCGCCGCGTCGACGGGGTGGTCTATCCCCCCGATTTTCCCGGGCAGATGTCCTATTACATAAGGCAGCCGCTTGGCGTCATCGGCGGCATAGCGCCGTTCAACTACCCCGTCTTGCTCGCGCTCAACAAGGTCGCCCTCGCGCTTGCTGCGGGAAATACCTTTGTTTTGAAGCCCTCCTCCGACACCCCGGTATCGGGCATAATAATCGCGGAGTGCCTCGAAGCGGCGGGCCTGCCCAAGGGCGTGCTCAGCGTTGTGCCGGGCCCCGGCGGCGTGGTCGGAAACGCCCTCATTGACGACGACAGGGTGAAGATGATAGCCTTCACCGGCTCGACCGAGGTCGGAAAATCGATTGCAAAGAGGGCCTCCGCGAAGCTAAAGAAGTACACGCTTGAGATGGGCGGAAAGAACCCGGTTATCGTGCTTAAGGACTTCGACGTCGACAAGGCCGTGACCATCGCGGCCTTCGGCGCATACTTCCATCAGGGCCAGATTTGCATGGCGACAAGCCGCATTATCGTCGAGGACGCCATATACGAGGAGTTCTGCGAAAAGTTCGCCGCCAAGGCCGGGGGCCTGAAGGTCGGCGACCCTCACGAGAAGGATACCATCATCGGCCCGCTGATTCGCAAGGAGCAGTGCGCGGTTCTCGACGGGCATATTGCCGACGCCGTGGGCAAGGGCGCGCGGCTCCTCACGGGCGGCACGCACGAGGGCGCTTTCTATGCTCCGTCGGTTCTCGCCGACGTCACTCCGGAAATGAAGGTCTTCTATGAGGAGAGCTTCGGCCCGCTGACCAGCATAATCAGAGCGAAGGACGCCGGGCACGCGCTCGAGCTCTGCAACGACAACCATTACGGGCTCTCCGCGGCGCTACTTACAAACGACATCAGCCTTGCAATGAAGATGGCTCCGATGATGGAGGCCGGAATGGTGCACATAAACGACGCGACGGTTATGGGCTCGCGCAGGGCGCCCTTCGGCGGCGTCAAGAACAGCGGTATCGGACGCGAGGACAGCGCCTTCTCAATCGACGAGTTCACCGAAAAGAAGTGGATAACGATACAGTACGGCGAGAGGAGATATCCCGTTTAATCTTCCGCGGAAGCTATAATATATATAAATGTAGAACCCGCTGCGAAAAAACGCGGCGGGTTCCCAGACCGCCTGCAAGGGTCCCATGCTCAGCTCTCCACTGGGCATGGGACCTTAGTTTATAATTATGAAAAGAAGCGGGGGTGCTGTCTTACCAGGCGCCTGACCGTGGATGTTCTTTCTACGGCCTGCGCGTCTTGACTTTATCGCGGCGATACACTATAATGACAAATGTCGACACTGGAATTTTTTTACCGAAATCCCGGTTAAAAACTTATCCAATCGCCAGCTCCCAAGAGCCGGATTTGACGGCCGGCTTATCCATAGCGGTCTGTCTTTTATATTGACGAATTGACACACGCCCTTCCACCGCCGGTATTTTTCCGCCGCTTCGTGCGGATTCACATAAAGGTGATGTCAGCGGTATAGCCTATTGACTTCTTGCCCGGTTGAATATTTATTCCTCGTTGAAGGGATCGAGTTTTTATGGCTGCTTTTTCCGTCTTTTTAGACTTTGTTTCTTTTCGGTTGGATATACTTATCAGCCCGCTACAAATCTACGGTTAGTCCCATAACTTATGGCAACCGTTGGTTCGGTGTGGGCTGATTTTTTTTTCTGCGCGATTGGAAATCCCGCAGGCGTCAAAAGCGTCTAGAGCAATTTTAATCCCTCCTCTACCCCGAAACCTCGTATTAAGCTGCAGGGTTGGTTTTTATTAAGCGCGCGTGGTTATTTAAGGGAGTTTTTTAAATTTCAGGTTTTCGCTGGCGACAGCATCAGGCCTGAAAGCAGAAGAGCAGAAAAGTTCTATCGGCAGGGGGGCGCTTGTGTATTATCAGTATCATCCTTACATCTGGACAGTGATGGCGTCGGCCGCTCTTTCGGTGATTCTCGGGACATTTATCCTGCTGAAGTGCCGGAATGTAAAAGGAGCCAAAAGCTTCTTGGCCTGTCTTGTTTTTACGGCCCTGTGGTCGATTGGGAACGCCATGGAAATTGCCGGCGCCGATTTGCCCACGAAGCTGTTTTGGGCGAATATCCAGTATTTTGCCTATTGTTATCTCCCGGTGGCCCTGCTGTCCCTGTGTCTGGAGTTTTCAGACTTCGACCACTGGGTTAATTCGAAAAAGGTGCTCTGGTTCGCCCTTCTTCCCTCGATTATTGTCATACTGGCCTGGACGGACCAGTACCACGGTCTTATAAGGTACGATATCCGGCTCGACTACAGCGGAATCTTCCCCGTCATCGTAAAAAAATACGGCCTGCTGTTTTACCTCCATGCCCTGTATTCCTATCTCATAAGCTTTTTTTCCTGGCTGCTGCTGTTTCGCGGGGTGTTTTTCAGAACTTCGATATACAGGAAGCAGACCGCCGCGCTGCTTGTTGGAATCGGCATGGTTGTCGTGCCGAATATCCTGTACATATCGGGCCGCAGTCCGGTGCAGGACTTCGACCTGACGCCCGTATTCTTCATTCCGGCCGGTCTGGTCATCGCCTGGGCGATTTTCCGCTATAAGATGATCGACGTAATCCCGCTGGCCTGGGCCACCGTAATCAAGACGATGGATGCCGGGGTGATGGTTTTGGACCTGAGAAACCGGGTTCTGGACGTCAACCCTGCCTTTGCCGGGATTGCGGGCGTCAGCATTGATGAGGTTTATTCCGAGCCGCTGGAGGAGGTCTGCGCCGGGCTTCCTGAGCTGATTCGCTTTTGCATGGATCCGGCGGTCATACCCAGCGAGTTTACAAGAAACGTGGACGGGCAGACCAGGGTTTACGAGGTCTGGCTTTATCCCATCACCGACAAAAGGAAAAACACCATGGGCCGGCTTGTCGTTGTCAACGACATAACCCAGAGAAGGCAAATCCAGCGGGAGAGCCAGGAGCAGCAATGGAAGCTCGCAATCACGGAAGAAAGAGAAAGGATGGCCAGAGACCTTCACGACAACCTGGCGCAGGTGCTTGGCTTTATAAATTATCAGGCAGCGGGCATCCGTTTTGAGATGCTGAACGCAGGGGTGGAGACCGCCGCGGACGAGCTGGAAAAGCTAACAAAGGTGACCCAGTCGGCCTACGACGATATCCGGGAGTACATTCGCCTCGCCAGGGAATCGGCGAAAATTGACAGGAATCTGGTGGCGACGCTCAGGCGGGAAATCGAGAATTTCGAGCTGCACATCGGAATCAGGGTGGAAACGGATATTACTCCCGGCTTTACCGGACAGGAGCTGAAGCCGCAGGTCCGCATGAATCTGGTGTATATTTTTAAGGAAGCGCTGAACAACATCGCAAAACACGCCGGTGCCTGCAAGGTAAGGCTGTCCCTGAACGTGGAGGGGGATAGATTGCAGGCCGTTGTCGAGGATGACGGAAGGGGATTTGACGCCCAAAAAATGTCCGAGAACTTAAAATGCGGGTTTGGGCTGAATATCATGCGGGAGCGGGCCTGGGAGATAGGCGCGCAGTTTGAGATTGAATCCGCGGAAGGAAAGGGGTGCCGGATTACGCTGCAGGCACCGATTGGAGAGCGGGAGGTGTGAAATGCCGGGTAGAGTGATGCTGGTCGACGACCACGAGCTGTTTATGGAGGGGCTTCAATACCTGCTGAAACTGCACGGAATCGATGTGGTCTGTACAGTTAAGGAGGGCGGAAAAGCCCTTATGCAGGCCAGGCGGACAAAGCCGGACATCATTTTGATGGACATCAGGATGCCCGACTGCTCCGGACTTGACATACTCCGGCAGATTAAGGCCGTTATGCCGGAGATAAAGGTCGTCATGCTGACAACCTCGGATGAGGATGAGGACCTGTTGAACGCAATCAAGTACGGGGCTTCCGGCTATCTGCTGAAAAACACCAGCGGCAAGGAGCTGGTGGATATGCTGTCCGGGCTGGACAGGGGCGAGATTCCCCTCTCTCCGAGGCTTGCCACAATGCTTTTCAGAGAATTCAGGCGCGGTGCGGCGGCGGCAGACTTCACCCAGCAGGCGGCGGAAAAGTCCGGCCTCGGCGGTCTTACAAAACGGCAGCTTGAGGTGCTCGAGATGGTTGCCGGAGGAGTGACCTACAGGGAAGTGGGCAAGGCGCTGGGCTTATCGGAACGGACAATAAAGTATCATATGGGAAGAATCATCGAACAGCTGCATCTGGAGAACCGGGCTCAGGTTATCGCCTATGCTGTCCAGATGGGGCTGATAGAAAAGGAATAAGCAAATGAACTGCACTTAAGTACAGTCTAGAGGAAATAGACTGTACTTTTTTATTTGCAAGCCTGTACCTTGGCACATTGTCGATTAATGGCGAAAAAAGTTAAAATAAGTACAAATAGTTGTTAAAAAATTGAAGCGCCCATAAATAAATTAACCAAGCCGGGTCCGGCAGGAACTCTTCCCGGGCGCCGGACCATCCGCACGGACAACGTGATGGAGCGGGCAGCGAATAATTATACATACGCGTTGTGAAGGTAAATGGTGCGGGATATGTATAAATCCGTCAGAAAAAAGAAGAGCTCCGAATTTGTTCCGGACAGGAATGAGGGCCTGGCGACGCTCGCCATGATACAAGGCGACATCAACCGCTCGGTTGCGCTGAACGCCGGCAATAAGTCCAGAGACCCCGTATGGCATCTCACGGAGTCCTTTGCCACCGTCTTCAACAGGGCAGGGCGCAGCCTCACAGGGCAGACGGCGGAGACGGCCGAGTACGACGGCACGGGCCTTAAGAGCCGGGGCGAGAACGAGACGGAGGCTGAGTCGCAGCAGCAGGGAAAAGAGTGGAGCTTTTCGAAGCACTACGAGACTTCGCCGCTGCAGAAGCAAAGCGGACTGTTTCTCCGCAAATTCGGCCAGACCGCTTTCGACGGCGGGAACCTCGCGGCCGGCATACTTCAGGGCCAGTCCAGATACATGCTGATGAGCTGCTTAAAGCGCTCGCTCGGGCAGTCCGAGCCGAAAAACGCAAGGCAGGAAAAGCTCTTCGGGGGGGCCTCGGTACATAAGAACCTTCCCCTCAGAGATGCGCAGGTTGTTTTTAACAGGAACGACATAAAGAGCGCCGTCGGCGTTGTGGTGAGCAGCCTGCAGAGCGCGGTGCGCGTGTTCGATACGCTGGAACGGGCGGCCGAGTCGGAAGACAGCCCCCTCGTTCAGGAGAATGTCGAGACGCTGCGGCAGCTCTATCCCTTCCTTACGATAGACAGAGACAGAAAAACGCTGGACAAATATCGTGAAAAGCTTGCGGTGCTCAAGGAGCAGGGTGCCGGCGAGGAGCTTGTGTCCGTACTGGAAAGAAGAATCGCAAAGCTGCAGTCTGTCGTCGATAAAAAGATGGAGATGAAGACTCGGTTTATGACCAAGCTGCGCGAGTACAGCGACAATGCCGTCGGCGCGGAGAAGCTTTTCACACAGCCCGGATTTATCGAGCAGGTCTACGAGGAGCTTTCGGAATACGCAGCCGGCTCCGGCGAAGACGGGGACGACAATCAGAAAAACCGCCGCGGAGAACACGGGCAGACAACGCAGGCGGCTGTAAATGAGGAGAGGTCTGATGAACAAGCTCCAGCCGGATAGGACACAGCCGGGGAAAAGGCCTGAAGATGTCAGGCAGAAAGACCGGCTCACGCTTACCGGTCAGGGGGCTTTTCAGGAGAATATACAGGAAAGCATTCAGGCAATAGGGATGATCCTCCGGTCGGGAGGTGCCGTTGCGGATTTGACTGCAAGGCAGTTCCGGCTTGTCGGCAGAACCGTCGGAAACACGCAGCTTATAAAGCTGCTTGACGCCGAGGGCGTGGGCCGCTGCTTAAGGATTGAAGAAGCCGCCTGGTCTTTGGACAATCTTCCGGCCATGGCCGCTTTGAAAGAGAACAGGGTCGAGGCAGGTCCGCCCGAGACCGGCAGCACGCCTGTGTTCGAGGCGGTGAATGTGGCGCAGCTTTCGCCGTCGAATCCCTTCGTCGGCGGCGGTAACGGAGGCCTGTCATGGACTGGCTGATTGGGCTCGTTCGCCGGATGGGCTTTGACTATACGGTTTCCGGCGGCGAGGTGCATGTGGTTTTCTCGTCCGGGTCGGCGAAATGGCAGTCGGCGTTTAAAGCAGGCGAGGGGCGCGTCCTGATTTATTCTGTATATCCGTTTGAGGCCTCGGCAGAGCAAAAGCCCGCCGAGCTGTGCAACCGCATCAACGCCGTGCTGGCAAACAGCTGTTTTTACTATGAGCCTCGGAACGGCAGGATCGTCGTGCGCTCTGTTGCGAGTCTCACAGACGGCTATTATGCCTTCGAGCTGTTCAGGGAGGCCCGTCCGGAACCACTGCCGCGATGTGCTCTCGCAGTGGGACACGGTTTTTTGCGCCCTTGCAAACGGCAAAACTCTTGTCAATATGAGACCTCATGAAAGGTGAGGTTCTTAAAAAAATAAAAGAAAAAGGAGGAATTCTGATTCCGCCGAAGGGGTCAGATAAGGAGCTATGCCAGAGTATTTGTCTCCAGGAGTATATGTTGAAGAGGTAGATTCCGGAGGCCTCACCAGGACGGCGGGCGGCGAAGCCGGCACGGCCGTAACGGTGTAATTTGAATAGATTATCACTGTCTGCCGGAAGAGGCGGCTTTTGCCGCCTCTTTTGGCGACAAATGGAATTAACTGCCGATTTAAGGCTGGCAGAACATGAAAGGAGACATTCACATGCAGACCGAATTTGAGTTTGTCCTGCCGAGAGGTTACGTTGACGGCGACGGGGTAGTCCACAGAAACGGCGTCATGCGCCTTGCGACCGCGGCCGATGAAATCCTGCCTCTGCGCGACCCGCGGGTTCAGCAAAACGGGGCTTACCTTTCCATCATCCTGCTGTCAAGAGTGATTACAAAACTGGGGACGCTGCCGGCCATTAACACGAAGGTTATCGAAAACCTCTTTACGGTTGATCTGGCGTATCTGCAGGACCTGTACCAGAGAATCAACATGCAGGATGTGCCGGCGTATAAGGTGACCTGCCCCAAGTGCGAGCACGAGTTTGAGCTCCCGATCGATTTTTTAATAGAGTAGGGCTTGTCCTCTATCCCACGGACAGGCTCTACGAAGAAATGGCTTTTCTTGCGTATTACCTGCACTGGTCCCACGAGCAGGTGATGTCGCTGGACCACAAGGAACGTCGGCGCTGGTGCGCCGAAATATCCAAAATCAACAAGAAGCTAAACGGGACGCCGGAGAATATCTTCGAAAAATAACCTTTGAAGGGTTAGGTTGTACCGCTTATGGCACAAAGCATACTTACGCACCCCTACCGGGTGTTCAGATACAAGGTCGAGATTGATTCGATAACGGCAGGCGCGTTCAGCGAGGTATCCGGCTTCGGCCTGTCGGTGGACGTGGTCGAGTTCCGATACGGCAACGCCTCGAGGACAACCGTCCGGAAGTTCCCGGGATTGACGAGATACGGAAACGTGACGCTCCGCCGCGGAGTCCTCGGCGGCCTGGATACGCTGTCCTGGATTCTCTCCGTGGCTTCGAACGGCACCTCGGGCCCGACGGGGATTCAGAGAAAAAAGGTCACGATTACGCTGGTCGACGATGCGGGCAAGGACGGCCCCAAATGGGAGCTTCTGAACGCATGGCCGGTTTCATACCAGGTGTCCGATCTGAACGCAACGTCAAGCGAAGTGGCGTTTGAGATGCTTGAGATCGCCCATGAGGGTCTGACCCGGTTTTTGCCGCCGAATGAGAACACGGCCAGCAACAAGGTCGGGTCGATTCTTTCCTACTAAGCGGTTTCGTTATAGAGATTGCATAGAGGAATGGGGGAGTAAAGATGTTCGATTTAAAGGAAGAAGCCCTTGGCTGTTATTTCCGCGTCATGCTGGGCCTGGATCTGGACGCCAATTTTTCCTCGATAAGAGGCCTGTCGTATGAAATTGAAATGGAGACCTATTACGAGGGGGGAAACAACGCCGGCCCCCGCTTTTTCCCCGCGAGCCTGGTTCCTCAGAGGCTCGTTCTCGAAGGCGGGATTATGTCCCCGATGCAGATGACATTGTGGATGCGGGCGGCCGAGCTCGGAACCTTCCCCCGCGTTATGGGCATGATAATGCTTTGCAACGAAAAGGGAACCGTCCTCCAGACCTGGACTATGCTGGACGCCTATCCCGTCAAATACGAAGGCCCCGTTCTCGACGCGATGGACAGCAAGGTTGCGATAGCCAGCATCGAGATTATGCATAACGGGCTGCTGCCCGGCGTAATTCCCTTTTTGCCGTAATTATGGAAGAGAAAACGATAAAAATAGTGAAGCCGCTTAAGACGCTGCTGACGGGCGAATCAAGGACCCCATCCATGGGCCTGGGCAGACGCGGGCTTTCCATGGTCAGCACCGATTCCGCGGGATTTGCTGAGAAAATTAAATACAGGCTCCAGAAAAGCAGCGGCAGCGAATGGAGAAAATTCACGCTCAGCTATTTGACGGAGACGGAAGCACCCAAGGAGGCGCACCGCGATCCTCAAATTATCTCCAATTCACTGGCGCTTCACGTGTTGTTTAAGATATATACGGACATCGGCGGGAAAGCCGAGTTTACCGCAGAGAAGACCCCGCCGGCGCTATACCAAAGAAATCAGTATTTTGTATATCCGCCGGCCCCCCGGCAAACATATCAGCCAAAGGAAAAAGCGGCTCCAACGGCGGAAGGCCGCGGCGGGCGGCCGCGGCTTGTTGTCAATAGGGCCGCAGGCCCCGTCCGGGAGGGAGATCGCTCGCTTTCCGAGGCGGCGCTGCCGGCGCAGCCTCGCAGTCCAGGACGCGCCCTGTCACATCCGGCGGACGGAGCAGTTGCCGAGGAACTCCGCCTTCTTCTGGCGGATACGGCGCTGAAACAGGAAATCCTTAAGACGATTACAGGAACTCGGCGCCCGTATTTAGCGCCGGATAAGGCTCGGAGTACGGCGGACGGCGCGGTTGAAGATGACGCCGGCAAAGTCTCCGAAAGGCAAGAGAGCGGGACTCGCGGCCGTGAAAGCGATGGCGGCATCCTGTATCCGCAGGCTGGACGGAGAGGTTTCGGCGCACTCCACGCCGCTCTTCAGTATGGAAGCTATGCAGCGCCTTTTGGCGTCAATGCGCCGTCCGAAAGACCTTTTGCCGGGAGCATAAGCGGCTATTCTGCCTTGAAGCGCGGCGCCTACGGGCTATACGGCGGCGTAAGTGATTTGCCGTACGGCATCCCCTATCTCGGCGCCTATGGTGTCGCGCGGGGCAGGGCGTACGCTGCCGCGTCAGGCAATGCTTACGGCGTCGTTCCTGGCGTTACGCAGGGTAAGGCGTACGCCGCCGCGCCGGGCAGCATCTATGGTCTAATGCCCGGCATCACGCCGAGTACGGCCTTCGGCGGTGTGCCCGGCGGCGCGCACGGCGTTTTGCCTGGCATTGCGCGGGGCAGGGCCTACGGCGCATATGCCGGAAAACCGATGTTTGCCGGATTATACCCGGGATTCAATGCCCGCGGCACAGCCGCGCCGACAGCTTATCGGGCGCTCGGGAGCTTTGATGCTCTGTCCGTCGAGGGGACGCCCTCGGGCGCGGTATCCGGCGCTCTGACTTTGGGAAATCTGCCCCGCGGCGGAAAGCATAGTTTTCTGGAAGCGGTGCGGGCTTACGGCCATATGCCGCCGCTGGTTTATATCGAAGAGACGCCGGATGAAGGACGGACGTATGCGGCCGCGGCGCCGGTGCCCGCAGCAGCGCCGCGTTCATCGGCGGACAACAGCATAAAATTTTTCCTCAATAGGATTTCTTATCTTTTGACGAATACAGTCGGCAGAATTTACGGATACCGCCCGGCAAGACAGGCAGGTTTACCTGGACCCGGGGGAGTACCCGGCCTTATCGGCTCCCTAGCCGGACCGCGCGGTGTGAGAAATACCGGCGGACTTGCGGGCTTGCCGGGAGCAGCAGCGAATTTTTCGGGCGCAATACCGCTTTTGCCGGGTCGGCCGTACCTGCCGCCCCGGACTATGGCGGGCGGCGGCGCGGCTTCCGCGGCACGGCTGCCCGGCGGGCGCGGCGACACTGCGGACTTGCTTGCCGGCGGAGATTTCGCAGGACCGGCAGCTTCGAGGGCCTCTTACGGCGGTCAAAGCGGCGGTCCGGGCAGTACCGGCGGCCTTGGCAATATCGGCGGTATTGGCAATTTAAGCAGTCTAATCAATGCCATCAGTCCGGGCTATGAAGGCGGCGCATTGGGAATATACGCGCCGCAGGCTTACCCGCGGATGTCGCTGAGCTATTCAGGCGGCGAGGCCGGGAGCAGCCCGGCGTCGGCGGGTACGGCTAACCCGCCGTGGGCGGGTAGGTCTGCGGGAGATGCCCGGGCGCAAACCGGAGGGTATGTGCCGGCGGCACTGGCATCGGCTCTGGGCAAATCCTTGGAGAAGGCTTTTTCGGGACCGCTTGCAGCGGGGCTGTTGAGCCTTCCTGTCGGCAGAAAAGCCGCAACTGCGGCTTCGCTCAGACCTTCGGTGCTTTATCGCACACTGACTCGGAGCACTGCGCCCGGCCAAAGGGCCGGAGCGGCGCGGCGCGGCCCCGAGCCCTCCGGACGGATGAGAAAAGCCCCGGGGATGAGTAACGTATCGGGAATATCTGAACAGGACAATGTTTATAACGTTTCCGCAGGCGGTGAGCTTGACCGCCCCGCTTACTTCGATTATCTGCCCGGCGGTCCGGGCGGGCGGGCTACAGCGGGCCTTCCCGCAGGAAGCGCGCAGCGTGAAGGCGGCTATCCCGAGGCTTCGGCCTGGAGCGCCCTCAATCCTGCGGCATTGCCGCTTCTAGGCATTGCCCGGCGGATTGCGCAGCCTGTTTCGGCCGCTCAGGCGGCAGTCGAGAGGATGCTCGGGCGCGCCGAGCACCCCGAGCTTTACTACAGGACGGGCGCGGAGGAGCCTGTCCCCGCAGGGGCGGAGCGCCGGATAAATCCCCGTTCGTCCGCGGCTTATTTGGGTCCGGCTTTTGAGAGGGTGCTTCAAAGAGCGGCAATCGGCTTTTTCAGGCCGGGAATGGCCCTGCTGAGCGAGAGCCTGCCTGCGGGCGGCGAAGAGCACGGGGCCGCGGAAAGCGGCGCCCCTGCTTTCAGAAGGCGGGCACAGCCCCGCAGGCGGCGGATGCAGCTTCGCGACCACGCCAGAATGGCCGTGTTGAGCGGAAAGCAGGAGGAAGGGGAGCAGCCTTCCGTTCTGGACATGCTCGCAATGCCGCAAAGCGACATGCGCAACGTCTTCAGCCCCGCGGAGATTGTCATGCTGAGTCCGCCTGCCTACATGAACCAGTACGGCACCGGCCTTACGCCCGTGGGCCGTCAGGACTGGAAGAACGTCGGCTGGAACGACCGTCAGCAGCCGTTTGGCCAGGGACAAAGCGCCGTCAGCCGCGCGGGGCGGTTTAAAACCGCGCAGCAGGAGGCCGAGGAGTTCTTCAGGGCGCAGGCCATTCTGAGGGAGAGGGTCGGCGGACCCTTCGAAAAAAGGAGCCTGGGGTCGGTGTCCGGCCTGCCCATGCCGAGGTACCAGCCGCCCGAGATGACATACAAGGAGAACCCCTCGGACGCAACCGGCAAGCTTTTGTCGCAGCAGGTGCAAAAACCGCGCTCGCTGAACACGCCTATAAGGACCACCAGGGAGGTTCAGATGCCGGCGGGCGGCGCGATAAGCGAGTCTGAAATAAACAAAATGGTGGACAGGATTTACAGCAAGCTGGAAAGCCGCATCAAAGCGGAAAAACGCCGCTTTGGGCTGTAGCGGTACCGAAACAGCAATTCGGCCCATTATTCCCGAATTGAGGTGGTGAGAGAATGCCAATTCAGACGCTGTTTTTGAAAAAGGCAACGATAAAGCAAATCGATCCCCCCAGCCTGGAAGAGATTACCGTATTGTTCAATCCCTCGGAGTATATAATCGAGAGCTCGGTCAAGTACGCCGAGCACAATATCCTCGGGCTCGACATGCCGATTGCCCAGTTTGTCAACGGCAACAGAGAGACGCTTCGGATGAATCTGTTCTTCGACACCTACTCGTCGGGACTGGAAGCGGGCAGCATGATAGACGGGATGAAGCTGGCCGCCACGAGCCAGCTGACGGAGCTGGCAAAAATCGACGTCCGCGAGTATACGAAGAAAATCTACAGCCTGATGGATGTCAAGGGAGACAGGCACGCCCCGCCGCTGGTGGAGTTCAGATGGGGGACGCTGTCTTTCCAGGGGTACATAGTATCCGTATCCCAGCAGTTTACAAAATTCACCTTCACGGGAAAACCGGTCAGGGCCAAATTGGAGGTAACATTCCAGCGCTACGTCAAGCCGGAAGACCTCTTAAAGGGAGAGCCCAGAAACTCGCCGGACAGGACAAAGTTCAGGACCATCAGCGAGGGAGACACCCTGACGGCCATCGCCCTAAAGGAGTACGGCGACGCCGAGATGTGGCGGGAGATAGCGCGGGTCAACAATATTGACAATCCCCGGCTTCTCAGGACGGGCTCCGTGATAAAAATACCGGCCTGGCTGTAGGAATCAGGAGGCGCCGCATTGAGCACCAAGATAACTTTCAGCACCTCGTCGGAATACGATTACGACACCCTTCAAAAAAAATACAACAACTTCATGGTGCCGGCATTTGAGGTGAAGGTCGGAGGCAAGAACATCCAGCAGGGGAGCAGCTACATTTCTCAGCTGGAGATTGTCATTCCGGTCACAGTTGCAAGCGAGATGAGATCTATTGAAATGAGCGAGTGCAACTTCACGATTTCCGGAATTTTCGACATGAAAAACTCCTCCTTCAAATCGGACGTGTTGGATAATCTGAAAATCGGCACCAAGGTGGAGGTGGCCGGCGGTTACGGCTCATCCCTGACCGTGCTCTTTGTCGGCCTGCTGCAGCATGTGAGGGTGTCCTACGGAGAGGGCGGAGTGAACATCCAGGTTTCGGCCTACGATTCCACCATTCTCCTTCGCAACGCCAGGAAGTTCGCCCTGTACGAAAACGAGGACAAAAACGCGCTGATTAAGAAGATTCTCCAGGCCTGCACAAAGGACGGGCTTGCGACCCTCAGCGATTCAAATATCGGCACATTCGGGGGAGAGAAGGTTCGGCTCGAGCAGGCCGGGCTTGACGACTGCGAGTTTATAACGACGCTTGCCCGGCGCGAGAGATTCTCCTTTGCGATTATCCACGGCCAGATTATCCTGAAAAACCTTATTGACGAGCTCAAGGCCATCATGAAGCTGACCTACGGGAAAAACATTTTTTCCTTCGACTTGGAGCTCGACACGACCAAGCAGGTCGGGAAAGTGGTGGCGCGCAGCATTCACGACAAGGAGAGGAAGGGCGTCGAGGGCTCCGCCGACAGCGTTTCCGTCAAAAAGAGCGGGGGCAAGGCGGCCATCGAATTTCCCTCGCTGCAGTCAAAGATTAAGAGCAATATCATCGAGTACAAGGACCCCCTGGAAAACACGAAGGAAGGCCTTGATAAGATAGCGCAGGCGGTTCTGGACGAAAAAGCGATGAATTTTGTCTCGGGGCGCGGGATGTGCATCGGACTTCCCGAGCTTGTGCCGGGACGGTACATCGAGCTCGACGGGATGGGCAAGCAGGTAAACGGGAAGTATTTCATCTCCAAGGTTATCCACCGTTTCGGCCCGGACGGGTTCACGACGCAATTTGACGTCAAGGGAGCTTATTCCAAATGGGAGTCATAGAAGAACTGATGCTGCACAACCGGGCCAGCATGACGGAAATCGCGCCGAAGAGGGGCATCGTGCTGGCAAAGGTGACGAATATACAGGACCCGGATGGAAAGAACAGGGTCCGCTGTCAGGAGATAACGACGGATACCGACGTTGCCGAGACAAACTGGGCCTGGGTCATGAGCTTTATGGCCGGGAAAGACAGCGGCGCGGTATTCTATCCGAACGTGGGCGACCTTGTCCTGCTCGCCTATCTGGACGGGGACGCGCACAACCCGGTGGTGCTCGGCAGCGTGTGGAGCGACGAGAACACGGCGCCGTATTCCTACGACGGCGAGAAGAACGACATCCGCTCCATCAAAACGCCGGCGGGCTCCGAGATTCTCATCGACGATACCAGCGGCAAGGAGAAAATCAGCATCACAACTGCGGCCGGCAGCACGGTCGTGCTTGACGACGGAGAAAAGAGCATAGCCGTAAAGGACAAGGACGGGGAGAACGCGCTGACGCTGAATCTTACCTCCGGCGAGCTTACGCTGAAGGCGAAAAGCAAGATTACGCTGCAGGCCGGCAGCAATGCCACCATTACGCTGGACGGAAGCTCCGGAGCCGTCACGATTAACGGGCAGTCGAAGCTGGAGCTGAAAAGCACGCAGATAAACGCCGAGGCGCAGGCGCAGTGCACCCTCAAGGCCAGCGGCCAGATGAGCGTGGAGTCGTCGGGCGTCACGCAGGTCAAGGGCTCGATAGTGAAAATCAACTAGGCGGAAGGATGGCGACATATGGACAGCAAAAGCTTTCTGGGAAAAGGCCTGAGCTTTCCACTGAGCGTTGACCCCAAAACGGGAAAAATCGCGATGGTATCCCATGAAGAGGACATCAAGCAGGCCGTCGGCATAATCATAAAAACCTACATAGGCGAGCGTGTGATGCGGCCCGATTTCGGCTCGCGCGCCTATGACTATGTCTTCGAGTCCGATTCGCAGGACTTTTCCCTGTCCGTTGTCAACGAGATAACCGCCGCGCTTGTGGCCTGGGAGCCGCGCATTGAGGATATAAACGTCAGCACGGACATGAAGGAAGGCGGGGACCGGAGCAGGGCCACCGTAACGGTGAGCTATAGGGTCCGCAGCACGAACAACTACTTCAACCTCGTCTATCCGTTCTATCTGCAGGAGGGGGTTGAAGCGTGAACAAGGCCCCCGTTCTTGACCCGAGAAAAAAAGAGGACATTATCAGAGAAATCCTCGAGAAGGCAAAGGCTTATACGCCGGAGTGGCGCTTTGAGCCGGAGGAGCCGGATGCCGGCGGGGCTCTGGCGGACATATTCGCGGGCATGTTCTACGAGACGATTGACAGGTTCAACCGCGTGCCGTACAGAAATTACATCGAATTTCTGAACATGCTCCATGTGTCCAAGAATCCTGCGACGCCCGCCCGGGGATATGTGAAGTTTGATGTGAATACGCCGGACGTGCGCGGCGTGCATATCAAGAAGGGGACGCAGATGTACGCCGACGACCCCGAGGGCCAGGGCAGGGACGTTGTCTTTGAGACCGAGAGAAGCTTCGACGCGACCGCGGCGAAAATCGACAAGATTCTGCTGGTCGACGCGAAGAAAGACATCATCGAGCCCGCCGATTTTGAGGAAGGCCCCATCGGCTTTTTCGGCGCGAATCCCGAGAAGAATATCCAGCGCCACGAGATTTGCCTCGGGCATGAGGATATGCTGGCGTTAAGACAGCCCTGCATTGTGGAAATCAGGCCGAAGATGAGCGTCGGCATGATTACGGAAAAGGTGATAGGGAGGCTGACCGACCCCTCCTTCGCCCGCTGGGAGTACTTCGACGGGGAAGGCTGGTCGCCCTTCGACGAAATACGCGCGGAAAACGAGACGGTGGTCGCCGTCAAGAGCAGCGACCGCCCAATCCGCAGGCAGGATGAGGAAAACCCGTACATGATTCGCTGCTCCATGAGCGGCGGCGAGGACAAAAACGATATTTTCGTACAGGGGGTCGACCTTCGCACGAGCCTTGCCCAGGAATGGACGAGCCCCGACGAGGTATACTTCAACGACAAGCCTATCGACATCGTTTCGGGCGGATACTGCTTCGGCAGGCAGCCTGTGGCCTACGACTGCTTCTATATCTCGTCCGACGAGGTGTTCGGAAAACGGGGGGCTCAGATAAGCCTCAGCCTGCAGATGCGGACAATCGTCGACAAGCAGATAACGCCCGACCAGCTCTACGAGTTTAACAAATTCATCATCGACAAAAGAGACAAGGTCGCTGTGGTTGAGGAAATCTACATTTCCGAAATCACATGGGAATATTGGAACGGCAGCGGCTGGAGGCCGTTTAAGCCCACGGGGGACGTCAATCCCTTCTCCTGCAGGCGGGAGGGACAGCTGTCGCTCAGCTTCGTCTGCCCCGCCGACATACAGAAGGTTGAGGTCAACGCACGGGAGAACTACTGGATAAGGGCGAGAGTCGCTTTTATTGAAAACAACTTCAGCCTGACCGGCGACAGGCTTCTGCCCTTCGTCAAGGATTTAAAGATTACATATCGCTACAGCGAGATGCTGCCGGCCCGGCATATCCTGACGCGCAACAACGGCGAGGAATACCGGATTGACAATGCCGACAAGCGCTCCCAGCAGGACATTCTCCTGTACAAGGCGCTGGCGCCCGAGCCGCCCTGCGTTTACCTAAGGTTCGACAAGCCCGTGCGGGGCTACCCCGTCAATCTGTATTTCAAGCTGGGCGGCCAGTTTGAGGAAGAGCGCGACATCGAGTTCCAGGTCCTGACGCGGACCGGCTTTAAGAAAATCAAGACGCAGAACTCGACCAAGGGTTTTTCGGACAGCGGCATAGTCAGCCTCTTTCTCAGCGAGGCGACGGAGAGCGGAACGCTCTTCGGCATGGAGGGCTACTGGCTGCGGCTTCTCGACAACGGGCAGCGGAGGCAGGAGAAAGCGCCCGTTCCCGTGGAGAGCATCGAAATAAACGTGGTCGATGTGATTCAGCAGCGGCGGGAGGACGAGCTGCACTTTTCCTCGGACATCTACGAGGCCAACAGGGTGCTGCGCCTTGAAAATACGCCGGTTCAGGCCTGCGAGGTCTGGGTCGACGAGCTTCCGGACATCTCCGAGGCGGAGAAAGCGGAGCTTTTGCAGAGCAGCCCGGAGATTGTCCGCGTGACCCGCGACAAGGAAGAAAACATCACCGCATTTCAGGTCCTGTGGACCAGGGTGAGCAATTTCGGCGCCTCCGGGCCGAACAGCCGGCACTATATCCTCGACCCCATCAACGGGACGATAACCTTCGGCGACGGGCGCCGCGGCAAGGTGCCCTCCGTGGGGCCGAACAGCATTACCGTCAGATATGCTTCCGGCGGCGGACTGAGGGGGAACCTCCCTGCCGGCGCAATCCATTCTCTGGTCCACTCCATCGCCTTTGTGACGGGCATAGGGAACATAGCGCCCACCTGCGGCGGCAGCGACGTCCAGAGCCTGGAGCTAGTCGAACGCCTCGGCCCGATGCGGATTAAGCACCGCTACCGCGCCGTGTGCCCCGAGGACTATGAAGCGATTGTCCGGGAGAGGTTCAACGAGGTCATCGACGTAAAATGCTTCTCGCACCTGGACGCTGCCGGCAACAGGAGCCACGGCTCCGTCACGGTCGTCGTCATGGCGAGAAATTACGACAACAGGGATTATTCCAGACAGCTTTGCCTGAGGATTAAGAACGTGCTGGCGGAGTGCTGCGACTGTATGGTGCTTGCTGAGGGAAAGCTCAGCGTGATACCGGCCACAGTAGTCACGGTGAACGTCACTGTCACCGTCGCGCTGGATTCCGACGATTACGCCGCGGAAGCCGAGCGCGGCATACTGGAGGCCATTTCGAACATTATCCAGCCGGCGGCGGAAGGCCGGCTGCGCCGGATTGGCAGCATCCCCACCACGCTTGATTTTTACAGAGCGCTTAAATACGTCGATCATGTGACCGCGGTGCGCGAGGTCATGATCGAGGGCAGCTACTTTGAGCGCGGCAGGCATCGTCTGATTAATTTGGACGGTAAGACCTCCCTGCCTTTCGCGGTTGTGCTGGACGGCACACATACTGTGAAGATTTAAGATGCGGCGAAGGCAGCGGAGAGACGACCAGAAAAGAGGTGAAACAGCGTGCTGAATGTGCCGAACCTTGACGACCAGCGGTACGACGAAATCCTGGAGAGCGCCATAAACAGGATTCCGTATCTGTATGACCAATGGACGGATTTCAACGCCCACGACCCCGGAATCACCCTGCTTGAGCTCTTCGCCTGGTACAAGCAGATGCAGCAGTACCACCTAAACCGCGTGACGGAGCGCCATAAGCTGAAGCTCCTCAAGCTGCTGGGCATTAAGCCCGAGGGGCTTTCCGAGACTACGGCCATGGTGCATTTCTCCGAGGAGATTAAGGGACAGCGTTTTGCGAAAGGCACGCGCTTTATTTCAGAAGCAGGGGTCGGCTTTGAGCTGGCGAGCACCGTAACAACGGGCGGGATTATTTTCCGGGAGGCCTATATTCTCCGCGGCGACGGCATGCATGAAGTAACTTCCGTTCTGGCCAACGAGCAGGTCGCGCTTAAGCTCAGGGAAGGCGAGGTGCTTTACCTCGGCTTTGAGGGCCTGGAGGACAGGGAAGAGTTTAGAATCTGGTTTGATATAGACGACAGCTACCCGGTAAAGCGCAACCCGTTTAAGGCCGGGGACCCGCATCCGCGGACGATTCGGGTCGAGGCAGTCGGGGAAAACGGGCCCGCACCGCTTGAGATTTCCGGTGACGAAACCTATTCGCTCTCTGTTTCCGGGGCGATGGAGCTGCGAAGCCCCGGAGGGGTCCCCGTGACGGACGGCGGCTGGAAGCTGCCGGAGAGGAGCTGGCTCACCATCCGGATTACGGAGTGCGGCTGCGAGGAGGACCCCGCCATCCTCAGCCTGACGGCCGACTTTGCGCCCGTGCGGCAGAGGACGACGCGCAGCGAGCTGAACGAATTTACCGTAACGAAGAAAGACATAAGCCTGGTGCTTGACTCCTGGCTTGCCGTCCGCGGAAAAGCCGATGTGTTCGTCCGCGACGAGCTCGGCTGGTATGAAATACAGCCGGAGCGCCTGGAGGTCTTGGAAAAGGACGGGACCGGGGTTATGCACATCAGGTTAAAGCCTGAGACGCTTATCTTCGACGCGGAGCCGAATGTCCGCGTAATCTGCTACGAGCAGGAGTTTCAGACCGAAATCAGGCGGAATTCCACGGGCCTTCCGAACCAGCAGCTAAAGCTGATGCTCAGCGGCGGCGAGCGGCTCCTGACGGACGATTTGCGCATTATGTGCCGCAGCGGCGGCAGATACCAGGACTGGCGGTACATAGACTCGCTGGAAGACGCCTCGCCCCATGAACGGGTTTTTACATACGACGAGCACCGGGGGATTGTCTTCGGCGACAATTTGAACGGCGCAGTCCCCGAAGCCGGCAAAAACGCCCTTTACCTCGCCGGCTTTGCGGTTACGGAAGGCGCGGACGGGAGCATCACCGGCGGGCAGAAGCTTCTTCCGCTGGGCGGCGCCGAGGACGAGGAGGCCGGGCCTGAGGACGAAAGGGCGGTCGGCAGCGTCTTTAACGTAAGACTGGGCCGGGACAGGGAGACTATCGATTCGGCGGTGCTCAGAATGGAGGCCGCCTGGAAGGAAGGCAGGACGGCGACCGCGGCCGACTTTGAGCGGCTCGCGTTGCAGACGCCGGGCAGGCGCGTGCGACAGGCGAAGGCCCTGCCGCTTTATAAGCCCGAGGCCGTTATAGAGGAAAATGTCCCGGGACTCATGACGCTGGTCGTCCTGCCCTACAGCGAAAAGCCGTTTCCGATGCCGGACGAGCGCTTCCTCGAAAGCGTCCGCAAGCATGTGGAGAAGCACCGCCTGATTTGCATGAAGATTCAGGTTATAGCCCCGACCTATGTCGGGATAAATATCAGGGCCGAGGTAATCGCCGACGCCGACGAGCAGACCGTCTACAAAAAGGTCCGGCAGGCCCTGGAGAACTACTTTTCGCTGGATGCCGCAAGGGAGCTCGGCGCGCCCGTCTCGCAGAGCGGCGTCATCGGAGCAATCGGCGGCGTTGACAGCGTGCTGGGCGTGACCGATATCCATATCAGCGCCGACGGGAACAGGCATCAGTACAACAAGCACGGAGATATCATCATTCAGAAACACGGGATCGCTTATTTGGGAACGCTGGAACTACGTGTTTCCCGGCAGTGAGGAATGATCCATGCAGAGGAGAAGTTTTATCACCCTGAACAGCGAGAAGGATTGGCGCCGCGGTCTGATGATAGGCCTGAGCGTTGAGGACGACCGGCTTGTCATGAGCGACAAGGCCAGCGTATCCCGCGGACTCTTTTACAGCGCCTCCATTGACAGCGGGGAGACGGACTTCGAGTGGGACAGGCTGATTGTCCAGGCGGATATCCCCCCGGACACGCTTTTCAGAATCTCGGCCTTCGCCTCGAACGACAGGAGCTTTGAGGACGAGGCGACGCTCGACGATTATCTGAAAGACCCCTATATCCCGCCCGTCGTCAAGGCCTCGCGGCTGGACGGGCTCTTCACGGAGAGCTACAGCGGGATGCGCGACCTTCTGCTGAAGTGCAGGGGACGGTACATATGGCTCAAATTTGAGCTCGTGGCCACCGGCGCGAAAAAGCCGAGCATTGAGAGCGTGAGGCTTCAGTTCACGGGCGACCACATGATAGATTATCTGCCCGCGATTTACCGCAAGGACGGCAAAAACAGCTTCACGCGGCGCTTTCTCTCCATATTCAACAGCCTGGTGCTGGATAAAGCCTCCTGCGACGAGCTGGGCGTGAGTTTCAGGACGGTCAGGATAGCTCCTCTGCCCGGCAACCCGACGGAAGCGGACCTTGAGACGTTTAACAGCAATTTCCTCAACGGCTGCCGCCGGCTGGTAAACGAGGGGATTGATGCCTTCCTCCTGACGGCCGACATGGTCAAGTCCGACGAAGTTTTCGCCGAGTTCATGCGGATATTCGACGAGGCAAGGATTCCCGTGTTTGTGCAGTCGGGCGACTGGGTCGCCAAGGGCTGCCTGCTCACGGTATCCACCTATGACGCGAAGGAGCTGGGCCTGTTTGTCACGAACGCGATAGGCCAGATACTCAACGGCGCAAAGCCGGAGGAAATCCTGCAGGAGTATGTCAGCACCCCCTACCTGATACTCAACATAGACAGCGCGAAAAAGCTTGGCATCATGCCTCCCTTTGAGATGCTCATTTCCTGCGAGAAGATTTACACTTCGGAAAATTCGCCGGAAGGAGCTGACTGACATGAGGCTTGAGAAGGGCTTTTCCCGGGGCAGGGTCAGGCTCTGGCTGATAGAAGTAATATGCGTCCTGCTCCTGATTGCAAGCTGCTTTTTCGCATGGGTCATCCATTCCGACTACAAGAACAACTACAAGCAGATACAGCAGCAGTATTACAGGCTGATTTGCGGGCAGATAGTCCAGAACATGGAGTCCGCCATCCGGTATGGGAAGGACATCGAAAGGTTCTATGGGATGGACACCGTCTTTCAGGATATGTACCAGTATGTCAGCCCGACAATCAGCGCCTATATCCTGAATAAGGACGGCAGCCTCCTGTACAGCGCGGACAGCCGGGGAATAAGCCGGAACGTCCTGACAAGCGCCCTGATTCGGAACAATCTGATCGAGGGCGCGGGCGATAAGGCCGTGTTTACGGATACGCTCGACGACGGCTCGGATGTGATGCTTTTCCCAATCCAGAAGCCCGACCGGAGCTTGGCGGGCGGACTGGTGCTTGTAATCAGCGGCGAGGAATACAGGGAAGCCTTTGATACGGAGCTTCGCAATACGGTACGAACGACTTTTATCGTCGCTCTGGCCACGATGCTCGCTGCCGTGCTTCTGATTGCCCTTTACCCATCGATTGAACAGGAAGGTTCGCGCAGGCGCCTTCTGGGCCTTGTCCTCACGCTCACCATCGTCTCCATGGCGGTACAGGGGACCGCGGGCTATCTGAATCTTCAAAGGCAGTACAAGAGCTCCATGGTGGAGTGCGGCAACAACATATCGGAGTATATCGGCAACCTGGTCGAGCGCGTCCACGAAAAGGGCATAGCATATGAGGACATGGAGGGCCTGTCCGACTTTCTGGCGGCGCGAGTAAATCAGACCTCGCTAATCTGGAGCATGAAGGTCATCACCGTCATCGGCGACTCGGATGAGATGCTTGCCAAAGAGGGGCAGAGCACCTATAAAATAAACCTCCATAATACGGGCGGGCGTACCCGGCAGCTGCAGTTTGAACTGTCGGAATCGTATATGAGCGAGGAGCTTATGAAGCTGCTGCTGACCTTCCTGTCGACCGCGATTGTAATGATGGCCGCAATTACTGAAATCAACCGCCTGCCCGTCATTCTGCTGCAAAGAAAGGACCCCGCCCGCAAGGGAAAGGCGCAAAACGCGGCGATTAACCCCGCTGCCCTGCGCCTTGCCTCCTTCATGGTCTATATGGGCAATTATACATGCATGCCCTTTACGGCGGTTCTGATTCGGGAGAGAGGGCTTGCTCTCGGCAGCCTCTCCGTGGCCGCCACGGCAGCTCTGCCTATCACCGTTGAGTGCATCGGCGTCATCATCGGGTTATTTATCCTGAATAAAATCGGCCACAGGCTCAGCAGCAGGCTGCTGCTCTTTGCCACAACGGGCATGCTGGTCGCGCTGAACCTGCTCTGCATCGTCCCGGGGACCGCGGCCTACCTTATCGGCATCCGCGCCCTGTGCGGCCTCGGCGGCGCGACGCTGAAGACGACGCTCAACCGCTTCACGGCCTTCGGCGGGGACAGCGCGGACATAAGCGGAAACGTGGCCGGAATCAACGCGGGGATTCTCGGCGGAATCATGTGCGGAGGCTCCCTTGGCGCCATTATAAGCAGCGTCGCGAGCGTTTACGCGACATATGCGGTCGCCGCCGCCATCATCGCGGCCTTTCTGCCCCTGACGCTGCTGACGACAGGCCCCGAAGCCCTGTCCGACAGGGGCGGCGAGCGCAGGAGCGGCGGCGGGTTCTTCACGCTTATCAGGGACAGGCATGTGCTGCTCTACCTGATTCTTGTCCAGATACCGCTCAATGTGGGTTTGATGTTCATCGTCGCCTTTTTCCCCACCTTCATGGAGGCCTCGGGCAAGAGCATCCTGACAAGTTACGGCTACATCGTCAACGGCCTTGCGGGAATATATATCGGGCCCTTCATGGCCAGGGCCCTCTCCAGGAGGCTCGGCAACAGAAACTCGCTGGCCCTTGTTATGGGAATAGGCGCCGTGGCAATATTCATTCTTGGGTTTAACAGGATTCTCAGCATCACGGCGATGCTGTCTGCAATACTGATGGGAATCTTCGACGAGTACGGCAATCCCATCGCCTCCGACTACTTCCTCCAGATTCCCGCCGTAAAGGAGATGGGGGCCTCGGAGGCGCTGGGGTATATGTCGATTGTGGCGCTGCTTGCGCAGTCGATTAGTCCCGTTCTATACGGGCGGCTGATTTCCGGCATCAGCGCCAGGAGCGGCATAGCCGCCCTGATTCCGATAGCCGCCGTCTGTATCGCGGATGCAGTGCTCATACTGCTCTTCTTAAAGGAACGGAAGAGCGACCTGCTCGTGCAGAAATAGCCTAGTCGCTAGAAATGGAGGCAGCCGACGATGTTCGATTTGCCGGAAGAACTTGATTATTCGGCGGTGGATAGTGCCTACGACAATCAGTGGGAGCTGATTGAGGACTTAAACCGCGTGATGGACCTGCGCATTTACCTGTTTTACAAATACCACGCATGGGTCGGACCCGAAAACAACCTGTCCAACATGCTGGGGCCGTCATGAGCGGAGAGCAGGCGTCCTTGTCGGCCTTCGAGCAGGCGCTGGCGGACGCGCCTTCGTCCCTCGGCGTGATTTTCCTGCTCACGGAGGAGACATACAGGGCAAGCGGCCTGTC
>Ga0134098_1000690_pt1 | contig 32971 bp, 34 predicted proteins | sample 9_3taG_FD_94456 | JGI IMG/M metagenome (GOLD analysis project Ga0134098, IMG submission 94456) | Switchgrass degrading microbial communities from high solid loading bioreactors in New Hampshire, USA - 9_31_10_142_A3 metaG | ecosystem: Engineered > Bioreactor > Semi-continuous > Anaerobic >... | reverse complement strand
GAAAGGCATTCGCCAGAGCATGAGCCGAAAAGGCAACTGCCTGGACAATGCCGTGATGGAGAATTTCTTCGGCCTGCTCAAAAGCGAGCTTCTCTACTTGCAGACTTTTGATTCTTTTGAGCAGTTCAAGGTCGAGCTTACAGAGTATCTTGATTACTACAACAACCGCCGCAGCAAGGCAAAGCTGAAGGGCCTGCCGCCTGCTCTTCACAGGCAACAAGCCCTCTCGGTCGCTTGATTCTTCTCTTTTTTATTTTGTCTAACTTTTTGGGGTCAATTCAGGCAGAGACCGCGGCTTTTGTATTTTTTGGCGCAAGGTATATTAATAAGGGCAGGATGAATACTAAACTCGGTCATGACGACCGAAGGAGGATAAGATGAGCAGGAAAGAAATAAAGGAAAAATTAAAGCAGCTGAAATACGAAGCCGCGAAGGAAATAGGCAGGCTTCAATATATAAAAGAGAACAACGACCATTACAAAGGCGACCTGCCGTCCAGGATTAACGGGGAGCAGGGCGGCCCCATAGGCGGCCAGATGGTAAAGAAGATGATTGAGGCCGAGATGAAGAAGATGGCCGGCACTCAGGGTGAGTTATGAGCAGGTTTAATTATAAACACAAGTACCCCGACAAGACCCCGCAGGACGAGGAGTTCGTAAAGAGGGTAATCCTGGATAGAAAGACGAGACAGAAAAACAGGGCAAAGCCGGGCGGAGACGCCGCAAAGCAGGCTACCGCTTCCGCCACGAACAGCGTCTGGTCGGATGACGAGGACCTGAAGGCCGACGGAGGGGTAACGCTGACGACCTCCGAAATCCTGGACTTTGCCGAAGGCGCGGACTCGGACTAGCGCCGGACTTATCTTGCGGCTGCCCGAAGGCGGTAAATGCGCCCTAAAGGTTTTGCCGGGACCCCGGGACGAGTACCAGCGCCGGCCGAGGGCGCGGGCGGGAAGCCGCTTTGGAAGTTCACTCCCGACACTGTATATGAAAATTAGGCTCGCGGAGCGCTTTGGGCTCCGCGGGCCTTTTTATTGTGTCCAGCGCAAAAATAAACTTAATCGCAGTCTTTATCGCCTCTGCGGGGTAGCAAAGGCGCGGAGAAAGAATATAGTGTTATTGAGGTGATGGCGGTGGACACCAGAGAGCTCTTCGCGAGAATGATAAAATGCGAAGCGGGGGGCGAAGGAGAGGACGGCATGCGTGCGGTGGCGACCGTAATTATGAACAGGGTGCGCGTGCCTTACGGGGAATACCAGAGGGTAAATCAGGGCGACCTGCGCAAGGTGATGGAGCAGCCCTATCAATTTACCTGCATGATGACGAAGGTTTACGGTCAGCCGAATCCGCAGAACGTGTGGGTGGCGACTCCCGACCCCATCCACTACAAAATCGCCGACTGGGCCATAAACGGCAATATTTTTTCCGGCGTGGGCGGGGATTGCCTGTGGTACATGAATCCTTACAACCCGCAATGCCCGAACTTCTTCCCCTATAACAAAACTGGCTACTGGTACACTAGAATAAATCAGCACTGCTTCTACAATCCGACGGAAGCTTATGCCGACACTTAATATGAATTAGGTGGTTGAAATCAATGAATAAAAATACTATGAATTGGACGGAGAATAAGGTGGAAAGCACAAACTTGCAGCAGAGGCCAAACCAGGTGGCAAACGAACAGTTCTATATGGACACCATGCCCGTAAGAACCATGCCTAACGTAAATACATACGGCGACAACGTGCTGGGCGCGGCCAATGCCCAGGGCGTTCAGGGCGCGCAGCAGAAGAAGCAGACGATGCCTATGCAGATGTCAAATCAGGACAGCTTCCAGATGCCGCAGGGCACAAGGGGCGAGTATTACGTAAGCCCGGAAAATGTAAACAAGGCTCAGGGTGTTCAGGGCGTGCAGCAAAAGAACAAGCAGACCGCGCCTATGCAGATGTCAAACCAGATGCCTATGCAGATGCAAAACCAGATGCCCCAGGACAGCATGATGATGCAGGGCGTAAGAGGCGAGTCCTTCACACCGCCCGTTGGTTTCGAGCAGGGCCCGCCCCCGGTTATGGACAGAGAGTATATAGCTGGATATCTGACAACCCTTATCGGGAAGAGGGTCAGGGCGGAGTTTTCGATTGGCACAGGGCTTTATTTGGATAAAACCGGCATAATGAGGGAAGTGGGAGTCAACTACTTCGTCCTTGAGGACCTTGTGACAGGCGCCCGCATCATGTGCGACCTGTATTCGGTCAGATTCGTCACCACACTGTAAGCTGAACGATTTTGAGGGACGCCGCTTCTTTTGCCTCCGAGGTACCGCCGCTGCCTTGAGCAGGCGGCAGCCCTCACCGCCGTGGGGAGTGGGAAAGATGCAAAAAAGCCGCAGGATTTCCTGCGGCTTTTTTAATACCTGCTTTGACCTGATTACTTCAGCTCGACAGTGGCGCCGGCCTCAACGAGCTTAGCCTTGATGGCCTCGGCATCCTCCTTGGAGACGCCTTCCTTAATCTTGGCGGGTACGCCTTCGACAAGGGCCTTGGCTTCGGCAAGGCCGAGACCGGTAATCTCGCGGACAACCTTGATGACCTTAATCTTCTCGGCGCCGAAGTTCGTCATAACAACGTCAAACTCGGTCTTCTCCTCGGCAGCGGGAGCAGCAGCGGCGGCCGCGGGAGCGGCGGCGACTGCGACGGCTGCGGGAGCGGCGGCGGAGACGCCGAATTCCTCTTCAAGTGCATGTACAAGCTCGGAGAGCTCGAGAACTGTGAGATTCTTTATTTCTTCGATAAGAGCGGTTACTTTTTCGCTAGCCATTTTATTTACCTCCAAATAATATTAAGATTAAGTTTTTTCTGCCTGTTATGCGGATTTCTTCTCGGCGATTGCGTTGAGAACAACGGCAAGGCCGCGGATATTTGCGTTGAGTACGTTTGCCAGACCGCTTATCGGGGCGATCATAGTGCCAAGGACCTGCGCCACGAGGACTTCCTTCGGCGGGAGCTCGGCAAGCGCCTTGATTTCCTTTTCGGAAATAATCCTGCCGTCGACAAAGCCGACCTTAATTTTAACCGTGCTGTCCTTCTTGCTGGCGTATTCGTTGATAATTTTTGCGGGTGCCACCGGGTCAGTCGCGCTGATGGCGAGGGCCGTCGGGCCGTTGAGGAAGGGGTCGAGACCCTCGAAGCCGACCTTGTTTGACGCGAATCTCGTCAGAGTGTTCTTGACAACCATATATTCAACGCCGGCGTCGCGCATCTTGCGGCGCAGCTCCGTGTCGGTTGCCACGTTGGTCCCGGAATAATCGACCAGAACACCGGCACAGGCGTTTTTCAGCTTCTCGGCAAGGCTCTCGACTATGGCCTGCTTCTCGCTCAGCACTTTTGCGTTAGGCATACTGTTTTTTCACCTCCGAAATTTAACTGGCGTCCAAAACAAAAACCCCCATGTCCGCAAAGACACGAGGGTAGAAAGCTGCCTAAAAATATAAGTTTCAGACCAGCTCCTCGGCAGGAATGTTATGGCCTAAGCCCCCTGCTGTCTTTGGAACGCCAAAGTAGTATATCAGGCATTTTGCCGATTGTCAACATTTTTTCGAATATATTCTGCCCTTTTGCGTAGAAATTGATAACCAAAGGCGTTGACAAAGCCTTGTTTCCGGCATTAAAATAAATGCAAAAGATTTGCATTTGCATTTAAGGAGTTTATAAAATGAAGACCAGACTGTTGCCCCGAGCAGTAGCTGCTTTTTTGACGGCGCTTTGCCTTCTTGCGCTCTCCGGCTGCTGGCAGAAGCAGGGGGAACCGGCGGACGCAGGCGGAAAAGCCGGAAAGCCCGTCATAGCGGTGACAATAGTGCCGCAGGCGACCTTCGCAAAGGCTGTATGCGGGGAGCTTGCAGAGGTCATCACCCTTGTTCCTCCCGGGAGCAGCCCGGAGAGCTACGAGCCGACCCCGCAGCAGATGGAGCAGTTCAGCAAGGCATCGCTCTATTTCACCATCGGCGTCCCGGCGGAGTCGGCAAAATTTATGGGGAGCGTCGAGAATGCTAGGATTATCCCGCTCCATGAGGAGGTCGCGGCTGTCTATCCCGATATAAGCTTCGAGACGGGCGGCAGGGACCCGCACATCTGGCTCTCGCCGAAAAGGGCAATGGTGATGGTCGAGGCGATGGCGCGCGAGCTCAGCGCGCTTGACCCAGATAACAAGGAAACTTACGAGGCAAACGCTAAGGATTATATAAGGCAGCTTGAAGAGCTCGACAGGGAGATTTCCTCCGCTCTCGAGGGAATTGCGAACAGGAAGTTTATTGTCTACCACCCTGCCTTCGGGTATTTTGCGCAGGACTATGGCCTTACGATGTATTCGCTCGAGGAAGAGGGGAAGGAGGCCGCCCCGAGGCATCTGGCCGAGATGGTGGACCTGGCCAGGAGAGAAAACATCAAGGCGATATTCTATCAGGAAGAGATTGACGCAAGCCAGTCCAGGGCCTTCGCGGAGGAGATAGGCGGCAAGACAATACAGCTTTCGCCTCTTGCAGCCGACTATATAGACAATCTGAAGGCCATGGCCGGGCTGATTGCGGAGGTTATGCAATGAGCCTTGCAGTTCAGATAGAAAACCTCTCGGTCTATTACGGGCAGACCCCCGCTCTGACAAAGGTAAGCCTCGAGGTCGAGCAGGGCGAATATCTGGGGCTCCTCGGCCCAAACGGCGGGGGGAAATCCACGCTGCTAAAGACCATACTGGGCCTTGTTCCCGTGTCCTCGGGGACGGTCAGGGTTTTCGGAGACAAGCCCTCGAAGGTAAGGTCGCATATCGGCTATGTGCCGCAGTTTGCCTCAATAGACAGGAGCTTTCCGATAACGGTGCTTGAGGTCGTCCTGACCGGCCGCCTGAGGAGGGGTATATCCCCCTTTTTCCGATATTCCGGCAGGGACAGGGAGATAGCGGAGGAGCTGCTCGAGCGCGTCGGGCTGAAGGAGCTCAAGTCACGCAGGATCTCGGAGCTCTCGGGCGGGCAGTTCCAGAAGATGCTCATAGCAAGGGCGCTCGCCGTGCAGCCTTCACTGCTCCTGCTCGACGAGCCGACGGCGAGCGTCGACGCGGCCTCGCGCGAGCAAATCTATGACCTGCTTGAGGAGCTTAGCCGGAGCATGACGATAATTCTCGTAACGCACGATTTGCTCACCGTTTCCTCGAAGGTGCACAGGCTCGCCTGCTTAAACGGCAGCCTTCTCTACCACGGGGAGCCTAAGCTCTCGCAGAAGCTGCTAAGCAGCCTTTACGGCTGCGATATCGACCTTTTGTCCCAGGGCTATGCGGGCGGCGAAGCTGAGGAGCGTCCCGGGGAGGACAGGACAGATGATTGAAGCACTCTTTAAATACAGGTTCCTGCAGTACGCCCTCGCCTCGGGCTTGCTTGCGAGTATTGTCTGCGGGATTATAGGTGTTATTATAGTCGAAAAGAAGCTCGTCATGATGAGCGGAGGCATAGCGCACACCTCCTACGGAGGCGTGGGGCTCGGCTACCTTCTGGGCTTTGAGCCGATTATAGGCGCCTTTATTTTCTCGCTTCTTGCCTCGCTCGGGATAGGCTATATAAAAAGGAAGGGCGGGGAGCGCTCGGACGTTCTCATCGGCCTTTGCTGGTCGCTCGGCATGGCGCTCGGGATACTGTTTATCGCCCTCATGCCCGGCTATCCGCCGGATTTAAGCTCATACCTTTTCGGCAATATCCTCTCGGTCACGAAAACGGATTTGCGCCTCATAGCCGGCATCACCGCCGCGGTGACGCTGCTCGTCGTTTCCCTGTACAACGACTGGAAGGCCTACATCTTTGACGAGGAATTCGCCCGGGTTATAGGGCTTAAGACCGCCTTCTTCGAATACCTGCTTTTGCTCCTTATTTCGATGACTGTGGTCGCCCTGATTAGGGTTGTGGGAATTATTCTGGCCATCGCTCTGCTCACCGCCCCTGCGGCGACGGCGGGACTTCTGACCGCCGATTTTAAAAAGCGGATTATCTGCTCAATCCTGCTTGGCTGCGTATTTTGCATCGCGGGGCTTTGGATATCGTTTGAACTCAACATCGCCTCGGGGGCGGCGATTGTCCTCCTTTCGGTAATCTGCTATCTTCTGACCTATGCCTTGAATTATATGAAGAAAGCCTTAAACAGAAAGAAGCTGTCCGGGCGGACAGATTCATAAAATGGGTGGTGGAAAAGTGAAGGATAGGAATTTCGCTGACGACCTTGCGCGCAGAGGGCTGAGGAAGACCAGGTACCGTGCGGCCGTTTTGAGTATTCTTGAAGAAAGCCAGCAGCCGCTCAGCGCGGAAGAGATTTTTATGGAGCTCAAGGCGAGGGAGATGCCCGCGAATCTCTCGACCGTCTACCGCATACTCGACGTGCTTACCAGCAACAACATGCTTCAGAAGCTCAACATAACCGGCGGCAAGAGCCTTTACGAGTACAACCGCATGGCGCACAGTCACCACCTGCTCTGCCTCGGCTGCAATAAGATACTCGCCATAGGAAGCTGCCCGCTCGGAGAGTTTGAAAAGGACCTTGCGAAGAAAACCGATTTTTCCATAGAGGGGCACAAGCTGGACATCTACGGCTACTGCCCCGCATGCAAGGATAAAGTCAAGGCGAAGGTATAGGCAGGTCTATATCCAGACAACCTGTTTACGGCTTGTAAGCGGGATATTTGACCGTCTGACCCCCAACAGGTCAGGCGGGGGGAACAGGCGGCGCGGTTTTGCGGGCTTGTTTCCGCCGGCGGCGCTGAATCTAAATAAACGGGCCGCGTTCCCAGAGGGAACGCGGCCTTATCTTATTGCATCTGTCCCTGGAAGTTTTGCTGCTGCTGTTGGATTATCGCCTGCCTGCCCTTCTCGGTCTGCGTGCCCTCGTTGGGGCAGAGGAGGCAGAGCAGCTGCTGGAGCTCCCCGACATGCTGCTTTTCCTCGTCAGCTATGTGGCGGAGAACCTTTTTGACTCTCTCGTCGGTGGTGGCCATTATGTGCGCCTCGTAGACGATTATCGCCTCAAGCTCTCCGGCGATATCCACCCGGAGCGCCTGAATAACCTCGTCGAGTGTCATCTGCTTCTGTACGTTTCCGACAAAGGGCTCTCCCAGAATTGCCATTGAAACACTTCCTTTTCGATAGTATGTGAATATTCTCTGCCTTTTTCCAGTCTATTATTCGAAAAGGAAGCCCCGCCTGCATATGTGCTTATTCGGATTCTGGCGGCCTATATTTTTACATTCGGATTCACATATTGCCCGTGCTTTTTCGTCCTCTTTCCGTATTGGATTGAGAAGCCGGGGCACCTGTGGAGGCAGCCGAGGCACAGCACGCATTTATCCTTAACCCATACGGGTCTCCCGCTCCGCAGCTCGATAGCGCCCGCCGGGCATTCTCTTTCGCACAGCCCGCACCCTATGCAACCCGCCTCCACATGGAAACGCTTTGTTTTCCTTTGCCATTCGTAAATGGGATAATAGAGCTTATACAGCGGTTTCGGCGCCATGCTCCTTATAAAATCTCCCGGCTTTTTCTCCGCGACTTTTTTAACCACTTCATCTATCTGCGGCTCGGCCTTTGCATTAATTTTACGGACTTTTTCGGGGTTCGACAAATTGAATATGGGCGTAAAGTTGTCCGGCATTTTAACGCTGAACCTGGCGTTAAGCGGGTAGCCCTTCTCCGCCATGTATTTGTCCGCGATATAGCCCGACCAGCCGCTTGTGGTGCCGCAGGTTGCGACGAAATAAACATACGGTTTTTCCGTTGAAGACAGCTTAAGCCTGCCGAGAAAGTCGCAGACAAGGGTCGGCAGCCCTCCGAAGTATGTAGGGGAGACGATGCCCACAGCCTCGCCTTCTTTTACAGTAAAATGATAGGACTCATTTTTTATACACTCTGCCACAGAAATGATTTCTTCTCTCAGCACATCCGCGATACGCGTCGCCACGTATTTGGAATTTCCCGTCGCAGAAAAATAAAATATCATTGGCCGGCCTCCTCAAGAGAAACTTCCATCGTCGGTTATCCGCAACAGCTATAATTCATTTTAACCCGTCGTTTGGCGCAAAACAAGCGCCGTTATCCTTCGCCCTGAGATGGAAATGCGCAACATCAAAAAAGGTAGAATCCCTTAATTGCCGGGATTCTACCTTTTTTTCGGGTGCCGTTTTTACAGGCATATTAAGCCGGGTATGTGATAAGTTTCGCCTTCCTCAGCATGAAGACAATCGCCGGGACGACGATAAGCTGGATGACAATTCCCGGCAGCGCGGTTACGAAGGAGGCCGTGAGCCAGATGCTGAAGGAATAGCTGCCCGCGCGGAAGATAAGGGCGTTCAGTATTCCCATGAGCAGGCGCCCTGCGAGCATCGCGCAGATAAGAGGGATGTACAAATCGAGAATCTTATTGCCCGTATTAATCTTCCGCGAAAGAATACCGGTCACAAAGCCGTAGGCCGCAAGCTCGAACATCATGCCGGGAAGAATCGCCATCGGAGGCATCCCGGTCATAAGGCTTGAGAGCAGCGGCCCGAGTAAGCCGCAGGCTAGGCCGTAGGGCCAGCCGCAAATCATCCCGCAGAGCAGAACGGGAATGTGCATCGGCAGAAAGACCTGCCCTGCGTTAGCAACCGAATGAAATGCCATAGGCAGGATTATGCAGAGGGCCACAAACATGGCCGAGATTGTTATGTTTTTCGTCTTGGTCATAGCAACAACTCCATTCCTTATTTTTTTACGCCGGAAACTATGTAAATGTCCTCGTCCAGCAGAACGTCGACCTCGAAGAAGGGAGCAAAGAGGCGCGCAAGCTCTTTAGCGGGCATAAGGCTTAAGGAGACCTCGCTTGCCCCGTGCCTGTGCCTTTCGTTGATTTCGTCCCTGCTCTCGCCGTGCGCAATCGTGAGCCTGCCGCCGGGTTTCAGAGCCTCGCTCAGGACTTTTATGAGACGAGCGGGGTCTTCAAAGTGGGGCAGGGCGTTGTAGACGACGCAGCGGTCGAAGCCCGAGAGGGTAAGCTGCTCCACATCTCCCGTTATGAGCTTAATCCGCGGGTCGTCGAACTTCTCACTAGCCTTTTCAATCATGCCGGGCGAGAGGTCGACTCCGGTTATCATCGCGACGTCGCGCTCAAGGTAGAAGGGGAACAGGACGCCGGTGCCGCAGGCGACATCGAGAACGGTTAAATTGCTCTCTATTCCCGCAAGGTCCAGTATCCTGCGTATCCGCTCCGTATTCTGTTTGCAGTTTATATCCCAATTGGGGGCCAGTTTATCAAAAAAGGCGGCTACTTTGGCTTTATCCACTTTAATCTCCTTTAATTTTTGCTTAGCACCAATAAATTAGCATGTAGAGAATCGGTCCACAAGCCTCCCGGGGGGATAAAATTTCGGCAAATCCACGCGCAGGCTTGTTCATTCAGCAGGCTTAATACTGTCAACCTATGGAAGAACAACATACTATGAAGTGTAAAGCCCATATGGCAATAAAAGAAGGAGATAGCTGCATGATGAAAGTCAACGAACCAGGGTTTAGCGATGGAACTTGTGTTACCCTTGAGACACCAATAGAAGACGTGAAGCTGGCGCATGCCTATGTGCCGGTTCAGAAGTTCTGCAAGACCTTCGCACCAATGACAGGCTTAATGAAGGGGACGATTTTCCCCTCCTTGTCAGGACTGTATGACATATACTGGAAGAAAATGAGGGACATGAAAGATGACTAACAGAGACGAACTGCTGAGAAAACTCACGGCGCTGGACTTCTACTTAATAGACCTTCAGCTGTACCTGAACACGCATCCGCGCGACGCCGAGGCTCTAAATATCTACAATTCGGTGGTCAAAGAGGCAAAAGCGCTCAGAGAAGAGTATGAGCGCATGTTCGGCATGCTGACGGCAAACAACCCAAGCAAGCTGCCGTGGCAGTGGATTGACGAGCCCTGGCCCTGGCAGTACAGTTTCAACTTTGATTTGGCGGGGGAGAACGGATAAATGTGGATTTATGATAAGAAGCTTGAGTTTCCTGTGAAAATCAGGAAGCCCGACCCAAGAATGGCGAAAGTTATAATCACCCAGTACGGCGGCCCGGACGGGGAACTTGCCGCGTCGCTGAGGTATCTGAGCCAGCGTTTTTCAATGATAACGCCCGAGGCAAAGGCCACTCTGAACGATATAGGTACATCGGTGCCGAAATTGCGCACCTTTTCTCGGCTCTATAAAACGGCGGGGCGTTTTGCCCCGGAACGCCGCGCCTGAAATCCGGCGCAATTATGATTGCCTATACTGCAAAGGCGGCCGGCTTTGTGCAAACCGGCCGCCTGAGTAGATTTAGACGGTAGGGAGGCAAGAATGTGTGGCGGTAAAGCGCCCGCCAAGGCCTTTATCTTTTGTCAGGTGTTGCGGCGCCTCAGAGCGTTGTAGAGTGCGGCCGCAAAGAAGAAGAGCAGGACAATCAGAACGATATTAATCACTATTAGGATTGTGACAAGGACGCTCGAACCGTTGATTATTGTAACCGAAATGGGGCCGTTCTCAACGTTCGGTGCGTCGATTATTCTTATCGTAGCCGGGTCAATGTCGACGATACCGCCGTCTAAGTTTGTCTCTACGATGTCAATAACGTATTGGTCCTGGGCTGCGTTGGTATTCTCAATAACCGGTCCGCCCGCTGTGTTCGTCAGATTTGAGTGTATAATATTGATATTGCTGGGGCCGCTTCTCAATACGACTGTACCTCTGTCAACCGAGCTTGAAGTCAGTACGCTGTTGTTGATGTTTATCGAGCCGTCGGCGACTATCGGAGATCCGGTTTGACCGCTGCGGACCGCGTATCCCGTAACCTCAAAATTACAGCTGTCGACAAACAGATCGGCCGTTCCGAAGATGTTGACGCCCTCGCTGGTGTTGGTTAGGGTGCAGTTTTGGATGAACACGTATCCGGAGGCAGCTTTAAGCTGCGCAAGGCTGTGCATATCGGTGGCGGTGCTGTTCATTATAGAGATATTTCTCATTCCGCTATAGGGGGCGCTTATGCTTTGGAGAGCGACCACCTGATCGTATCTGCCTATAAAAGTACAGCCGTTAATCGTGACGTTGTGAGCATAGGTGTGATTGGCGTTCACCGTAACCTTGCCAATATTGATGCATTCGGCGGGAGTGGCCGGATCGCTGAAATCAAATATAAAGCCTTCTATCAGCAAAGTTTCGGGATTATTTAGATTTCCGTTGCCGTCTATTGTAATTGTATTGGTAAAGGTGACGGTAGCTCCGGGCTGCGGACGGAGAACCAGGTTCTTATTGGGCTGCTGTATGATGCCGACCGCATCGGAAACCGTGCCTGCCGCAACTTCAATTACGAAGTCGGTTCCCGGGGGAGCCGCGTTATACGCGGCCACCGCATCCCCAACTGAGGGATAAGTCGCGCTGAACACTCCGTCTATATAGAGCGTCGCTTCCGGAGAAGCCGCGAAAACCTTAATCGGCAGGAAGCATAAGCAAATAATCAATATAAAAATTGGGATTTTTTTAAGTTTCATGTCGAACCTCCAAGCTTATCTATCTATGGAGCCAAAACAAGGTTCCATATCAGTATATGCCTGTCGGAACCGTTCGTGTTCCGGGGCCGGTCCGCTCTGTAGCGCGCTGTCGTTTTGAATAGAAAAATCCCGCAATCACCTTGACCGCGGGATTCCGTTTCAATATTGCAATGTTAAACTACTCCTATATTGAAGGGAAATAAAACGTAAAATGGGGTTGTAATATTATCCAATATAATATAAGTTTAGTAGAGGAAATAAATGCTATATTTTGACAGATTGGGAGGTGATTCTTATTAACAAGTATGATGAGCATTATTATCACAGATATGCGCTTTTATCCGTTTGCCATCTTTTTAATTTTGATATAGAAGATTTTGTAATATGTGACAAACCGGATTTGCAGAGCCAGAAACTTAATATTGGTATTGAAGTTACAAGAGCGATTACAAAGCACGATGGCCTAACATATGATTTAGTTAACTCTTATTTTGGAAAAGGTCTTTCAGGAGATGAAATTGTTGAATCTATAAACAGGATTAATAGAAAAGGTAAATTTAAGGGTTTTGTTGGTACCATTAACGGTGTTGCTATTTTTTCACCTACCCAAGGACCCTATGACTCAAAGAAACACAGAGATTTGATTTCCAATAAGATTTTGGAAAAGACTCAGAAATTCATCCAATATAAGCATTTTAAAAAGAACGGCCTGTACTGTTTTTCTCATACTAGTTTAATTAACGAGTCTGACTACCCATATATATTAGATGCGTGTAAAAACAGCGCTTTTTCTCTAATTTTTATTAACTGTATCGATACCATATTCTATTGGAATTCTCCGGCTGATACGTTTGTATCTATTAAAATATCTCCGGAACTCTTGTCCAAATGGAAACAGGAATCTCTAAATACCAGGATTACATAAACTCCGAAAAAGAAAAAGGACTTATCGCACAACAGTGCAATAAGCCCTTGGCGGAGAAGGCGGGATTTGAACCCGCGCGCGCTGTAACACGCCTACGCCCTTAGCAGGGGCGCCTCTTCGGCCTCTTGAGTACTTCTCCATAGCCGAAACGATATTTCAATATAACACGAATGAACGTGCAAATCATATTAACATAATTGGGGGCCTTTTGTCAATCTGTTTGGCGCCGTATTTTTGCGGAAATTCCGGCAGGGTCTTAGGGCTCTGCACGACCTCCATATTGTCGAAGGCGACGCTGAAGCCGCTCAGCCTCCCGCCTGTGCTGTAGTGCAGCCTTATGCCGAAGGGAAGGTGCTTTAAATAAATCCGTATAAAATTTCCGCTCTCTACGACAATGCGCTCGAGAACCTCGCGGAGAACAAGGCTGTCTTCGCTATCGAAATCAAGCATCCGCCGAATCTCGCCGATATAGCTTTCTATGCCCTTTAAGCTTTGGTTGTGCGATGCCGCCCTGCTCTCAGCCGAGGCAATCTGCGAAAGAAGGCTCGAAATCCTGCTGTCGTAAAACTCGTTCTGCCGCTTTAGGTCCTCCTTACATATTATGCCCTCAAGCGCAAGGTCTATCGCCCTGCGCTTTTTTTCGTTTATTTTTTCAATTTCTTCGCGGAGAGGCTCTGTGTCGAATTGGGAGTCCGAGGTTAGAGCCTCCCTGATTTCCTTTAAAATCTCCCCGGCCAGCTCATCCTTTTTGCCGCGGAGTGTTTTCAGAACCAGCGCCACCCCGGCGCTGAGGACCTTATCGTTAACCGATTTGCTGTCGCAGCCGATGGTATTTCCGTCTTTGCCCGCCTTCTTAGCCCCGTGCTTTGCCGCTTCGCGGCAGCGCCAGGCCCTGTAAGTGCCGCCGCTTTTCAGCCTTTTTGTGCGGCTTACAAAGCTCTGCCCGCACTCGCCGCAAAGTATTTTCCCGCTGCACCAGTAGCGGCTTGAATACTTGGATTTTTCCGCGCAGGCGGGGGAGCGGCGCTTAAGTTCCGCCTGTGTTCTGTCCCAGATGTCGCGGGAGACGATGGGTTCGTGGTGGTCCTTAATATAAACCATCTCTTCCTGCCCGCGGTTGTACTTTTTCGCATGGCTCAGGAAGTCGGGAGTGTAGGTTTTCTTCTGGCAGAGGTCGCCCGCGTACTTTTCGTTGCGCAGGATTTTCAGGATAACCGTGCTCGACCACTCTTTTGCGCGCTTGGGGCGTATCCCGGCCTCGTTCAGCTCCCTTGCAATCAGGTAAGCGCCCTTTCCTTCAATCAGAAACTTATGATAGATAAGCCTTACAATCTCCGCCTCGGCGGGATTTACGATAAGCTGTCCTCTGTGGACGCGGTAGCCGAGCAGGTCGCGGCCGAACACGACGCCCTGCTCCATGCGCCTTCTCTGGCCCCATTTTACGCGCTCCGAGGTCTTGCGGCTCTCCTCCTGGGCTATGCTCGCCATGATGGTGAGGCGCAGCTCGCCGTCCTTGTCGCGCGTGTCTATGTTGTCGGTCATAAATATCACGCCGACGCCGAGCTCCTTGAGCAGGCGCGTGTAGGAGAGGGTGTCGACCGTGTTGCGGGCAAATCTGCTGACCTCTTTTGTCAGGATTAGGTCCATTTTGCGCTCCTGCGCGTCCCGAATCATGCGGTTGAAGCCGGCGCGCTTCTTTATGGAGGTGCCGCTCGCCCCCTCGTCGTAATAGATTTCGGTGAGTTCCCAGCCTTCATGGGCCTTTATGTAGTCGGTGAAGTATTTTTTCTGGCTCTCCAGGGAATTGAGCTGGTCGTTTTTATCAGTGCTGACCCTGCAGTAAGCCGCAACGCGGAGTTTTTCCTTCACATGGGCTCACCCGCGCGCTGCTGCCCCTTCTGCGCCGCAATCAGGCGGCCCAGCTGCGAGTCTGTAATCAGGCCCTTCCTGTGCAGCTCTTTGTATATTCCAATCTTCACTTCGGACCAGAAAGCCCTCTCCTGCGGCTCCGTTAGTTTCAGCATCGCCCTTTCCTCCGTGCTCTTTTCTCCCGTCACGAACTACACCTCCGCAATCAGCATACGGCGGCGCGGTGAAATATATGAGCGGGGAGGGGAAAGGGGGAGGAATTTTCCTTGACCGAAAGAAAGTGCGCAATATTTGCACCGATATAGGTACCGAAGAGCTGGCTCATCTTGAAATGATTGGCACGATGGTGAAGCAGCTGACCAAGAACGCGAGCATCGAGGAAATCGAAAAGAGCGGACTTGCGCCATACTACGCAGACCACGACAAGGCCGTTTACCCCGTGAGCGCAGCCGGCGTGCCCTTCACCGCGGCTTACATCCAGTCGAAGGGCGACCCGATTACCGACCTTATGGAAGACATGGCAGCCGAGCAGAAAGCCCGCTCGACCTATGAGTACCTGATTAACCTTGCCGACGACCCGGACGTCATCGAACCGCTTAAGTTCCTCCGCGAGAGGGAAGTCGTTCATTTCCAGAGGTTCGGCGAGGCGTTGAGGCGCGTTCAGGATTACCTCGCTGAAAAGAGGGTGTTTACAATGCCCGACATGTCCAGAGTGCAGGGCATACGCTACAGCCCGAATGCCTCGAACACCCAGACCTCGCCTTATGCAAACGAGCCCAATACTCAGGTCTCGCCGTATACAAACGCGCCGAACACCCATGTCTCGCTTTTCTCGAACACGCCCAACACTCAGGTTTCGCCTTTCGCAAACCTGCCGAATACCGGAGTGTCGCCCTTTACGAACATACCGAACTCGCAGGTTTCTCCGATTACGCAGAACGCGCCGAACACGCAGGTTTCTCCGATTACGCAGAACGCGCCCAATGCCCAGGTGTCCCCGTTTGCGCAGAACGCGCCCGACATACAGACCATGCCGATGAGGGACTCGAACATAGCGGGGCGGGATACGGCCAATATGAGCAATGTCCAGGGCCTTTCCGACCCGAACATGAGCAACAGATACACCGGCAGGTACGACAACAAGTACGAAAGCAAATATGACAATAAGTACGAAAGCAAATACGAAAGCAAGTACGACAACAAATACGACGGCAGATATAGAAGGTAGCACGGGTTCAATCTGCGGAAACCGGGTATAGCCTTGTTACCGCACGGCAGGTAAAGTATGGGGAGTGGGATAGGATTATGGAACCTGCTTTAAACCGCGATATGCCGTATCCGCAAGAAATCCGCTCAGGCTTCTGCCCCAATAAGCGCAAATTCCTGCCGCCCGACGGCCCTCTTACGGGCAGGAGCGTTGTGGTTTCCGAGCCCCCCTCGGTATCGTTTGAACCTCTGGTGCCGCTTGTTCCCGCGACGCCTCCTTCGGCGCCGGCAAATCCAAACGCTCCCTGCATCTCCCAGCTTTTCAACGCCCACAGGGGCAGGAGAGTCAGACTTACGGTTGTAATCGGCGCCGCGGGCGAGCCGGCCGAAAAGGACGGAGTGCTTGTTTTCTCAAGCCCCGGCCATATAGCAATACAGGAAGAAAACGGCAGGAACCTGATGGTTTTTGATATGGGAGTTGTGAAGACGGTAAACATCTACGATGCGTTTTAAGCCCTTTCTCAAAGAGGGTGCCTATTCGAAAAAAGCGGTTCCAGGCTCGTGTCCAGCCGCCCTGTGCTGCCGTAGAAAAATACATAACAAGCCTGCGGACATTTCTCCGCAGGCTTGTTTCGTTTTTTGCATCGCTGCTTTAAGGCGCGGGTTTGTCGCATCACCAGCGGCCGCCGCCCCCGCCGCCGAAGCCGCCGCCGGCAAAGCCTCCTCCTCCGAATCCGCCGCCTCCTACAAAGCCGCCGCGGGTGGCCACAGGACGCGCGGTCATCGCGCCCTGCATCGCGGTGAGCGAATTTAGCATCATCAGATTGAACATAAGAGGGGAGAACACCCCGCCGTAACCCGTGTACCAGGGAGGAGGACTGAGGGCAATCCCCTCGAACTTTTTCGCCCACTTCTCGCTTATTCCAAAGACATAGGCGTAGGGCAGGATGTCGTAAAAGTAGGAGGGGTTGTCCTGCGACAAAAGCTCCAGGCGTTCCTTTTCCGCGGCCTCGAGAAAATTCTTAAAGCCCAGAATCCTGCCCAGAAGCTCGCTTCCCCGCCTTGTCCGCTTGCGCATGTACACGCCGGTTATCCCCAGAAAAAGCGCCGCCGCCGATATAAATAGGGCGCAGAGCAGCATTTCCTGCGTGTACATAAAGGCGGAATAGACGGCCAGCAGCGCCGCAGCGCCGATTAAACTTGCGGCGAGCAGGGCGCTCCGCTTTGCTCTGGCAATTGCATTCCACTGAATGAGTATCCGCCTCAGCGAGCTTATGGGCAGGATAGCGATAAGAGTTCCTGCGAGCGAGAGGATAAGAGCGGTTTCGGCGGAGTAAAAAAGCCTGTAAAGGGCGACAAAAAGCGAAGAGAGAATAAGAAGCGAGGCGGTAAATACCGACAGTTTAGACATAAAAAGGGAAATGCGTGTGTAAAGGCGATTTCCTTTACCAATAAATCTCTGCGATACCTGAGATTTCGCCCTTGTCACCTCGTTGTAAACTTTCCCGCTGAGTTCCGATACTAGAACGGTTTCTCGGCCTTTAAATACGGCGGAAAACAGGGTTTTCTCATAATCATGCGCGGTATCTGTAAGGTTATTAAGCTTTACAAGTCTGAGGTCCTCTCTGCCCGTCTGTTCTATCGAAATCAGGCCCTTTGAGGCCCAGAAAATTACAAGAGAGATCACGTCCTTGTCGTCAACCGTGCCGTCGATGATGTATCCTGCCTCGGCCGGGGTGATGCCCTCGGGCGGGTAAAACTCCACGGGTGCCGGCAGAGGGCCGTCGCGCCCGAAAAGCAGATAGAAGACGAGTGAGGCCAGTACCGAAACCAGCGAAGCGGCTATAAACACAGCCTGCCAGGGAAAAGGCGGGGGCGGCTCGAAATAGCCCTCGGGGAGATCCAGCTGCATGGTCAGACCCTCGCCGGGAAAGAGGCTGCGCCCGAGTTTTCCATTTATTGTATTATCGTTAACGCCGTACTCGACAGAGGCTTCAGCCTTCGAGCCGAAGGCGCCCGAGAAAAACTTAATCCTCTCCGGGTCAAAGTCCTTCGGCAGGCTCACAGAGAAGGATACGCCCGAGATTTTGCAGTCCCACTGCGTCCCGACGAGGTTGTAGTAGACAAAATCCCGCTCGTCTATTTTGTCGTTTCCCAGCGCATGGGTATAGGAGATGCTGTAGACCACCCGGCCCGTGTGATACCTGCCGGGGTCGCCGATTCTTATGACCATATACCCGCTGTCTGCATATGTCTCGAAAGGATGGTCCCGCACGCTGACTGAGCTCACTTTTGTATTGTAGACAACGCGCCTTACGCTGTTCCCGGCGGTCCATTCCATTTCCTGCCTGAGCGGGATATAGCGGTATATGCCGCGGCTGGGGACCGAAAAATCCACCGTTATGGTCTCGTTTATTTGGTAGACATTGTCGCCGCCTATGCTTATGTCGACATTGTAAGCGCTTATTTCGTAACCCGGGTCCGCGGCCCGCGCCCGGGGGACTGCGCCGGGAAGACATATTGACAGAAGCAGCGAAACAAGCGCCAGACGATAAAGCCTTTTCAAGCCGAGCCCTCCAGACCTCTTCGGAGCCAAAACTAAAACTCCACCTTTACGTTTTCCCGCTCCGGGTTGTTTATCTCGAAAAGGGGCTCGTGTCCAAAGCCGAAGATTGAGGCGACTATGACGCTCGGGAAGGACTGCGTCTTAGTGTTGTATATGCGAACAACCGAGTTGTAGTACTTCCTTGAGTTTGCGATGTCGGCCTCGACGCTTTGGAGCTGTCTTTGCAGGTCGAGAAAATTGCTGTTTGCCTTTAAATCCGGGTAGGCCTCCGCGAGAGCGAAGAGCGATTTGAGCGTTCCGGCAAGGGCGTTTTCGCCCTCAATGCGTTCCTGCAGGTTTGTAGCGCCGGCCGCCACGTTTCTCGCTGAGATAACCCTCTCAAGCGTCGCCCTCTCGTGGGAAGCGTAGCCTTTTACGGTCTCGACAAGGTTCGGTATCAGGTCGTATCTTTTTTTCATATATACGTCCATGGTGGAAAAGGCCTCTCGGACCATGTTACGCAGGCGGACGAGACTGTTGTAGGATGCTATAAACCAAATTACGATTATCGCAACGGCGCCTATGATAATCCAAGACCAATACATAAGACACAGCCTTTCTGTGTTTATTTCCTAAATATTATTGCTCCCGCCGCGAAAAATAGTTTGGAAATTAGCGCCGCATATTGTTGAATTAGTTTGACTTGAGGAACTATATGGATTAGAATATTCTAAAGATTTTGCTTTTTCGAGGTGCTTGTTATGAAGCAGGCTGAGCTGAGGCTCGCTAAGCCCGTCGACGCTGAGGGCATACTGAAGGTCCTCGCCCCCTATATAAAGGATACGGCGATAAACTTTGAGTACGAGGTGCCCGACGCCGCCGAGTATGCAAAGAAAATAGAGGCGATAAGCCAAAAATATCCCTTCATTGTCTGCGAGATAGAAGGGGAGATAGTCGGTTTTGCCTACGCTTCGCCGTTTAACTCGAGGGCCGCATATATGTGGGACGCAGAGCTCTCGGTCTATGTGGACAAAAACTATCTTCGGCTCGGCATAGGCCACTCGCTGTATTCTGCGCTTATCGAGATATTGAAGCTGCAGAACATCCAGAACGTATACGGAGGGGTCACCGTTCCCAACGAGAACAGCGAGTGGCTGCACAAGAGCCTGGGTTTCGAGCTTGTGGCCGTCTACAGGAAGGTGGGCTTTAAGCTCGGCAGGTGGCACGATGTGGCCTGGTACGTAAAATACATCGGGAATCACGTCACGCCCCCGGGGCCGGTGATTCCCATAGCCAGTTTGAACGAAGTCGAAGTCAGCGAAATACTTAAAAGAAACCGGAAAATGATAAGATAGACGGTCAGGCAAAAGGCCGCAGCCTGGCGGCGCCGTGCAGAATAATTTTTACAAGCGCTTTGCGCTTAGAGGGTTTATTATGAAAAAGAAGTATGTTTTTCACCTTCGGACCCCGGCAGTAGGAGAATACGAGGCCCTGTTTGAAAGGATGGCCAGAAAAGGCTGGATGCTCGAAAAGTTCGGGACATTTTACAGCCGTTTTAACAAGTCCGGGCCACAGAGCCTCAAATTCCGCATGGAGCTTTGCGATCCCAGTATATATGACAACGGTGAGATGCAGGAAAAGCAGATTTCCCTTTTCCGGGAAAAAGGATGGACATACATTACCGGGAAAGGGGGGCGCAATATCTTCAGTGCGCCCGAGGGACTCGAGGCGCCGGATGTCTATGCTGAGCCAGAGCAGAGGAAGGCCGCGCTCAGGATATTGAGAAACGAATGCGGCAGCCTGTGGCTATTGCTGTTTTTGGCGGTATTTCCTCTGCTTGCCGCACTGTTTAGGACGGGATCGGGCGGCTTTGCCGGCGCGCTCCGGCAGCTTATATATACCTGGCTCGGCATATACTACGAGCGGACGGCCTTTTTCCTGCTGATTATTATGCTTATAATTTACTATGAGCTGCACTCAATTCGGGCCTTATTTATATACCGGAAGTTCAAAAAACAGGGCTATCTGGACCATGCACCGGGCAAATGGGCGCTGCCATATAAGGCTGTAAGGGTCCTTGCGCTGCTTTTGTGCCTGGTGTTCCTGGTTTTGGGCGTAGCACAGTTTGCGCTGAGTCAAAAATACGAGCTGCCTTTGGAAACGGAGGAGCCCTATCTGCTCTTAAAAGATTTAGGCTGGGAAGGCGAGCGCTCCACGGTCTTCGATTCAGGTCCGGAGAGCGCCGTAGAATTCAGCCGCTCGCTGCTTCTTAAAAAATGGAGCACATACGAGTGCGTCGAGAAGGACGGCAGCAGATACTGGATGTATCAGGACATATACGAACTAAAGAGCCCCAGAGCGGCGAGGAGATTTGCTTCGGTTTTGTTGAATGTGCCTATGTATCCCCAGACGGAAGGGTATATGCCCGTCCAGGCCGAAGGGCCGGACCTTGCCTACAGGAGCGGAATATACTACCTTGCGGTCAAAGACAACTATGTCTGCCAGATTGCATATTATGAACCGGGCAGCGATATAGGCAGTGAAAAGGCGGACCTCTTTGCGGCGCTTGCGGGTATGCTTGATAAACACACAAAATAATCTGCCGAGATGTAAGCAAACCGGATGCAGCTTTTGCTTTCGCATCCGGTTTTCCATATTTCTGTGCCGTTTCTAAGCTGCGCTTTTCCGGCCTGTCACGGCCTTCGTGCCCTTGCCTGGGTTATCCCGAAGACAGGGATGAACCTTACCGCCCTTATTGGGTTTTGCAAAATAGCGGTTGTATCAGTTGTTTAATAGTTTAGATAGATAAATAGGTAAAAAGGTTGATTTTTTAGAAATTCGGCAAAAGAGGTCAACAGTTCCCAATCGGGACCATAAATTTCTATAGGCATTTTATCCAAACATTGTAATAACCTCTTGAATAATGTGATTTGTATGATATTATTTAATTAAAAAATCTTGCAAGATATATTTTGCAAGATTATTAGGGAGGAATGCTGACTTGAAACAACTCATGACAGGAAATGAGGCGGTGGCTCGCGGAGCCTGGGAGGCCGGAGTGCATTTCGCTTCAGCGTATCCCGGAACTCCGAGTACCGAGATACTTGAAAACATCGCCACCTACAAGGACATATACTCGGAGTGGGCGCCCAACGAGAAGGTTGCCCTGGAGGCCGCCATCGGCGCGTCCTTTGCAGGCGGCAGAGCGCTCGCTGCCATGAAGCACGTTGGCCTTAACGTTGCCGCCGACCCGCTTTTTACAGTGGGATACACCGGAGTAAACGGCGGACTTCTAGTTATCAGCTGCGACGACCCCGGACTGCATTCTTCGCAGGACGAGCAGGATAACCGCCACTACGCGCGCGCTGCGAAAATAGGCATGCTTGAGCCTTCCAACTCGCAGGAAGCCAAGGACATGATAAAGATTGCCCTCGAAATCAGCGAGGAGTTCGACACTCCCATACTGTTCAGGATGACAACCCGCGTCTGCCACTCCAAGAGCATAGTCGAGCTCGGCGAGCGCGAAGAGAGGCAGGTCATCCCCTATGTAAAGAAGGATAAGTTCAATCCCGTTCCCGCCATCTCGAAGGTCCTGCACACCAAGGTTGAGGAGCGCATTAAGAAGCTCGAGGAGTTCTCCAATAAGACGGAGCTGAACTATATAGAATGGGGCAAGGACCGCAAGATAGGCATCGTTTCGGCGGGCGTCGCCTATCAGTACGCCAAGGAAGTCTTCGGCGACAATGCCTCGTATCTCAAACTCGGCTTTACATATCCGCTGCCGATGGCAAAAATCCGCGAGTTTGCCTCGCAGGTCGAGCAGCTCATCGTCGTCGAGGAGCTTGACCCCTTCATGGAGGATGCCATCAAGGCCGCAGGCATACCCTGCATAGGAAAGGAAAAAATACCGCTTGAGGGCGAGCTCAACCCCGACATAGTGCGCAAGGCGCTGCTCGGCGTGGAGAACGAGACCATAAAGTACGACAGCTCCGTCGTCGCAAAGCGTCCTCCCGTCCTTTGCGCAGGCTGCCCGCACCGCGGCTTCTTCTACGAGCTTGCCAAGTTTAAGGACATTGTTATCACGAGCGACATCGGCTGCTACGGCCTCGGCCCGAAGGATATAGCGATTTGCATGGGCGGCGGCTTCTCCGTCGCGCACGGCGCCCAGAAGGTCTTCAACATGGCCGGAACCGGCAAGCGCTGCATCGGCGTTATGGGCGACTCGACCTTCTTCCATTCGGGCATAACCAGCATGCTCGAAGCAGTCTACAACAACTCCAACGTCCTGCTCGTTGTGCTGGACAACAGAATAACCGGCATGACCGGCCATCAGGAGAACCCCGGCACCGGATATGCGCTCTCCGGAGAGCCCGCAAACGCCACCGACATAGCCGAGATTGCCAAGGCTGTTGGCGTAAAGCATATTAAGACCATAAATCCGCTCAAGCTGGACGAGGTCAAGGAAGGCATCAAGTGGGGCCTCGGCTTCGATACCCCGGCCGTTCTGATTACCCGCTGGCCCTGCGCTCTTAAGAAACTGAGCAAAGAGGATAAGCAGGAATTCGGAGACTACAAGGCGGTCAACAAGGTTGACACCGACAAATGCATAGGCTGCAGAATGTGCATTAAGACAGGCTGCCCGGCGCTGGCTTTCAACAGCGAGACCAAGAAGGCCTCCATAGACAGGAACCAGTGCATCGGATGCGATGTCTGCGCCCAGGTCTGCCCGAAGAAGGCAATTGTAAGGGAGGGCAAATAAGATGTCTGAAGTCAAAAACATACTGCTTTGCGGCGTAGGCGGACAGGGAACGATTCTCGCCAGCCGTATACTTTCGACCGCCCTGCTGTCCGCAGGCTACGACGTAAAGATGAGCGAGATACACGGCATGAGCCAGCGCGGCGGCAGCGTCGTCACGCAGGTGCGCTACGGCGACAAGGTGGCTTCGCCGATTATAGGAAAGGGCAGCGCCCATATTCTGGTCGCCTTCGAGGCGATGGAGGCCCTGCGTTATCTCGAGGGTCTTGCACCGGGCGGCCATGTAGTCGTAAACAACTACATGATGCCGACGGCCACCACTCTCGCCGGTCAGGAGGAGTATCCTTTGGACGCGATAGAGCGCGTCAAGGCTGCGGCCGACACGAAGGTCCTCGACGCGGCGAAAATTGCAACAGAGCTCGGCAATGCCAAGGCGATGAACATCGTCCTTCTCGGCGCCCTTGTAAAGCTGATGAAGCTTGACAATCTCGACTGGGACGCCGCGATTAGAGAGTGCGTAAAGCCCGCCTTCGTAGAGCTGAATCTCAAGGCCCTGAAGGCCGGAATGGACGCGGTTGCTTAAGGAGAGAAAACAGATGGCATTTAAGAATTTCGATGAGCTTATCGCATCGGTAAAGAAGGCTTCCCGCACCAAGACGGTCGCGGTGGCCGCTGCCGCCGATGAGCACACTTTGGAAGCTGTTTTTCGCGCGAAGAGAGAGGGGCTTGTTACCCCTCTCCTCGTCGGCGAGGCCGAAGAGATAAAAGCGGTGCTTGACAAGCTCGGGGAGACGCTTCCCGAGGAGAATATATACGACGCCAAGGGACTGCCCGAAGCGGCCGAGAAGGCCGTGGCCCTCGTGCGCGAGGGCAAGGCCGACCTTCTGATGAAGGGCAGAATCGACACCTCCGTGCTGCTCAAGGCGGTTGTCAACAAGGAGCACGGACTCGGCAAGGGCAAGCTCATGTCCCACTTTACGATATTCGAGATTCCCGGCTACAAAAAGCTTGTCGCATGCGTGGACGGCGGAATGGTCACATATCCGACGCTCGAGCAGAAAAAGGCCATCATAGAGAACACCGTCGAGACCCTGCGCGCTATGGGTTACGACTGCCCGAAGGTCGGAGTTCTGGCCTGCGTGGAGAAGCTCAATCCAAACATGCCGGAGACGGTTGACGGAGACAAGCTCAAGCAGATGAACCAGGCCGGCGAAATCAAAAACTGCATAGTCGAAGGGCCGATCTCCTACGACTGCGCACTCGATGCCGAAATAGCGGAGCTCAAGGGCTTCAAGAGCCCCGTCGCCGGCGACTGCGACGTACTCGTCGTACCCAACATACACGCCGGAAATATACTCGGCAAGGCTCTCACGATATCCTGCAAGGCACGCATGGCCGGCTTTGTCGTCGGCGCAAAGTGCCCGATAATCCTGACCTCGCGCGGCTCAACCTCGGATGAGAAGTACCTCTCGATAGTTATCGGCGCCGCAGCGGTCGTATGAGGTGTTCCTATGGAAAGGCTTTTGATAATCAACCCCGGCAGCACTTCCACAAAGATAGCTGTCTACGAGGATGAGAAACCGCTTTTCGTAAAAAACATAGAGCATAAGCCCGAGGACCTTATGAAGTACAACCGGGTGGTGGACCAGTTCGAGTTCCGCGAAAAGCTCATAATCGAGGCTCTTGAAGAGGAGAACGTGCCTCTTAAGTCCATCACCTGCATCGTCTCGCGCGGAGGGCTTTTGCCCCCCATCGAGGCCGGAGCTTACGAGATAAACGAGGACATGGTTTGGCAGCTTCGCAACAAGCCCCACCATGAACACGCCTCGAACCTCGGCGCTATAATAGCCTATTCTCTGAAACAGAAGCACCCGGTGCCCGCCTATATTTACGACGGCGTGACGGTCGACGAGATGCTGCCCATACTCCGCATAACGGGGCTGCCTTCGATGCCGAGGCGCGCGATAGGCCACAACCTGAACATGCGCGCTGCCGCCATACGCTACGCAAAGGAGCGCGGCAAGAAGCTTGACGACTGCACGCTCATAGTCGTGCACCTCGGCGGCGGAATCTCGGTCTGCGTTATCCACAACGGCAAGATAATCGACATTATCAACGACGGCGAAGGCCCCTTCTCGCCCGAGCGCACCGGCTGGCTGCCCCTCCACGAGGTCATCGAGCTTGCCTTCTCCGGCAAGTACACGAAGCAGAGCATGATGAAGCTCGTCAAGAATCAGGGCGGCCTTTACGCCCATCTCGGCACGGTCGACGTACGCGAGGTCCAAAAGAGGATACAGGAGGGCGACGAGCACGCCAAGCTCATATACGAGGCCATGGCGCTCAACATTGCAAAGAACATAGGCAAGGAAGCCCCGATAGTCTCGGGCAAGGTGGACGCCATAATCCTCACCGGCGGCATTGCTCATTCAAAAACCTTCACCGACCTGATAGAGAAGTACGTTTCATTTATAGCGCCCGTCGTCGTTTATCCGGGTGAAAACGAGATGGAAGCTCTCGCCCTCGGCGGACTGCGCGTTCTCCGCGGCGAGGAGACTGCCAAGACCTTCAAAAGGGTTGAGTAATTACACTTAAGTTAACCGTTAGCTGCTCCTTTCGGGTCCTGTTCCGAATTTTCTGACGGGCTTTGTCCCGAAAGGACCTGCGGCTAATCAGAGAGTTCTTTCTCATAAAGGACAATCTCTGGTTTCCTGGCTTATCCCTGAGGCTGTTCTATCCTGAGAGGCGACTGTCGAGGCCTTCGGCGGCTTCAACATTCGGGTGCCGCCGCAATTCCTTCAATCGGACCGGAGTTCTTCCCGATATGGCCATGCTTTTACCCTCTCAGCTTGCATCCCCGCGCCGGCGGAGCTTATGCTCAGCTTGAACGCTGTGCAGGGCAGATTTTATCAAGGGATATGTGTGAAGGGTATGAAGGATAAAAGCTGCTCTGCAAATGCGCATACTGAGCATTGTCTTTGAAGTTCTGCTACTCGCTCCAGCGCTTTTTGGATTTGGGCGTCATATCAAGGCTGCCGAGCCTTGCTCGGGGCGCGATGTCCGGCTTCTTCCACACGCCCTGTATTTACGGATGCGCTTAAAAAAAGACGCCCAAGATAGGCGCGACGGCGAGCGGTAACGCAGCCCCCGCCCGCGTGTCAATACTCCCGCTTGAGAAAAAACGCCTGCCACGAACACCTGCTTCTATGTTCTTCTCCTACCCATAATTTTGTTGTGCCTCTCTCGATAAACTTTTCACACCTGAACTTTACCAAGGCTCATGGATTTCGCCTCCAGTATAGATATAAGTATAAAGGGTATGAGAACATGCTTGCGGAGTTGAATACTCGGGAAGCAGCGAAGAACCGGGCGGTTTAAAACGACGGCACTCCGGATTGGACAGCTTCAAGAAAGCATTATCCGGAGGGTCCCAAAGACCCTCCGGGTATATGCCATACATATTAATAAATATTATTTCTTTGCTTAATCTGAAGACATAACTGGCAAACTGGCAGCTTCGCAACAAGCCACACATCATGAACATGCCTCGAAACACAGTGCATAAATAGCCCATTCTCTAAAACAGAAGCACACAGTGCCCGTTTATTTTACTCTGGCGTGACGACGTACGAGAAGTCGAAAATAAGATACAGAGCGGCGACGAGCATCCCAAAGGCTCGTACAGGAGGCCGTGGCGCTCAGCATTGCAAAGGACAGGCTAGGAAGCCCCTATAGTCTCGGGCAAGGCGGACGCCATAATCCTCACCGGCGAATCAAAACGCTTCACCGGCTTTATAAAAAGTACGTTCCACGCACCCCGTTGTTGTATGTTATATGAAAACGGCGCCTACCCCGCGCCTTAGTCTGCTAAGACCTTCAATAGGTTATTTCTCTACCCCGCTGATTATGTTTTAGAGAGGAAGTTTAAGAATGGCTAAGTACTTGTTTCTCGCGGCATATGTAATCTTTGTGCTTGTAATCGGCATAAAGTCAAAGAAAGAAAGCTCGGGAGGGGGAGAGGCCTATCTGCTCGGAGGCAGAAGCCTCGGACCCGTTATCACCTCCTTTTCTTTCGCCGCAACCTACATATCCGGCGTCTGCCTTGTAAATGCGGGCATGATAGGCTGGAAATGGGGAATTGGAGCTATTTATAACGCACTGGGCAATGTTTTGCTAAGCATACTGTTCATGTGGCTTATCCTTGGCCGCAGGAGCCGTATTATGAGCGAGAAGCTGGGGGTACAGACACTTCCCGATTTCCTGAGAGTCAGGTATAACTCAGAGTTCTTCAAGATTGCGGGAAGCGTAATCATTTTCATCTTTATGGTACCTTACACCGCGACGGTTTTCTCAAGCCTCAGCTATCTGTTTGAGAGCGTGTTCGGCCTTCCGTACAGGCTTTCGCTGCTCGCGATGGCGGCTCTAGGAGCCTTTTACCTCGCCATAGGCGGCTATAAGGCGGCGGCAAAAATTGACGTCGTACAGGGTGCGATAATGCTGGTTGGCGGCATCGTTATAGTCTTCTTCACGCTGAAGTCGGATGTCGTCGGCGGTCTTTCCGAAGGCGTTGCGAAACTCAGGAGCATCGTCACGCCCGAGGAAGGAGCCATCGGCGAAAAGCTAGTATCCTGGAACCTTGATGGAAGCTGGGCGCTCCTTTCGGGACTCATTCCCTTTATAATGATGACGAGCTTTGCACCGAACGGGCTTCCGCAGCTCGTAAGCAAGTTCTTTGCCATCAAGGACCCCAAACAGGTCAAAATCGGCGGAATAGTCTGCACGATACTCGGCCTGCTGATAATTACCTCCGTCCATGTTCCGGGCTACTTTGTAAGGCTGTTCTATCCCGACCAGGCGGCTGTCAATGCTGCGGGCGGTTTTAACGTTCTGGTACCGCAGATATTGGCGAAAATCATGCCGGACTTCTTCCTGTCGATAGTCATGCTTCTGGTGCTCTCCGCCTCCATGTCCACGCTTGCGGGTCTTGTGCTTACCTCTAGCGCCGCTCTGGGAATGGACTTTGTCAAGGGATATGTAAAGAAGGACATGAAGGAAGAAAAGGTCACCCTGCTCATGCGCATACTGAGCATCGTCTTTGTAGTTCTGGCCGTCGCTCTTGCGCTTTTAAACCTGGGTGCCGTTTCAAAGCTGCAGAGCCTTGCCTGGGGCGCTATGTCCGGCTTCTTCCTCACACCGTATATGTACGGAGTTCTCTGGAAGGGCACCACCAAGGCAGGCGCGATGGCGGGCGGTATCGTAGGCGTCGCCTGCGCGGTTATTCTCCCGCTTGCCTTTAAGATGACGACCATAAACGCCTGCTTCTTTGCACTTCTCGTACCCATTGTTGTTGTGCCCCTTGTCAGCCTTGTCACGCCAAAACTCGATAAGAGGCTGACTGATTTTGCCTACAGCACCGATATGAGCGTAACCGGCTATGAGAACATGCTTGCCCAGTTGGAAACCGTGGAGGCAGCGAAGGATTAAGGGCCAACGGTGACACTCCGGTTAAGTACCGCGTTTAAGAAAGCGCTGCCCGGAGGACCAGCAGGCCCTCCGGGTATGCGTCGACTTTTTCGGTTTATGCTTTGCTTAGTCTACGGAGACAACGGGAACACTGGCGGTTTCGCTCTCTCTTGAATAGACAAGCCCCGCGACGACGGCGGCGAGGATTGACAGCGGCAGGGCGACGACTATGGCGTCGACCATAGAGAGCGTGTGGAGCGGCGTGTCCTTCACAATGGATGTCGTGTTAAACAGAAGCTTGCATATCTGCAGGCTGCCCGCGGTTTTCTCCTGCACGAACATCAGCCAGAAAAGGCTGCTCACGGAACCGGTTATCATGCTGGTGAGCGCGGCTTTTTTCGGGAAGCGCTTGATATAGAGCGCGGCGAAGTAGGTCGGCAGGAAGGTGGCCGCGCAAAGGCCGTAGAACAGCGAGGTGCCGATGGCGATTATGGCCATGCTGACATCCAGCTTGCTTGAAAGCCATGCGAGCAGCACGCTTAAAAGAAGCCCTATGAGCATGGAAATGCGCGTGAGCGTGATGGTTTCGGCCTTGAGTTTAAGAGACTGCTTGAGAAAATCCCTGCCGAGAGCCGTGCCCATCGTATGAACGAGCGCGTTCATCGTAGAGACTGCGGCGGCTATAAGTATAATAAGGAATACGCCTCCGAACCAGTCGGGCAGGAACTCTTTAATGAATACCGGTATTATGCCGTCATTTGAGCCGGCGGCAAGTATGGCAATCTTCCCCGTTTTGTTGTAGAAGGCCACGTTCGAAAGTGCGCCGACCGTAAAGGCCACTCCGGTCATGAACAGTATGAATACGCCGCCTGAGAGCACGGCGCGGCTTATGTCCTTGTTGCTTTTCACGGTCAGGAATTTTACCGCCAGCTGCGGCTGGGCGAGCGCGCCTATGCCCACTCCGGCTATCAGCGTTGTGACAATGTTCCACCAGACCGGGGAACCGGTAGCCGGCATCGAGGTCCAGCCCTCAAAGCCGCCCTTTGCGAGGTTTGCGGTCTGCTCCGCGACCCCGGGCATGGAGGGCAGGGCAGTGAGCGCCTCGTTTGCGCGCGTTACGCCGCCGAGCATCGAATATGTGTAGATAATCAGGAAGGCCATGCCGGCAAACATCAGGCTGCCCTGGAAAGCGTCGGCGTACATAATCCCCTTAAGTCCGCCCGTGACTACAAAAATAGCTGTCAGAACCGAGACGACAATAAGTACAAGGCCGAAATCAAGGCCCAGGTACTTTGACACATAATCCACGATGCCCTTGAGCACGGCGGAAGCGTATATGGGCATAAACACAAAGATAAGGAGGCCCGAGTAGCCCTGCATAAAGCCGCTGTTAAAGCGCTTGGCGAAGAGTTCCGGCAAGGTGCTCGTACCGAGCCTGTGGCCAAGTTCTCTGGTCTTTTTTCCGAAAATCACAAAGGCGACGAATACTCCGACTAAAATATTGAGCGCCGTTAGCCAGATGAGCCCGAGGCCGTACTGGCCCGCAGCTCCGCCGAAGCCGACAATAGCAGAGGTGCTTATGAAGGTGGCTCCGTAGGACAGGGCCATGACGACGGGGTGCATCTCCTTTCCGGCGACGAGATAATCGCTTGAATCCTTGGTTTTCTTGTAACCCATATAGCCGAACAGGGCCATTATCAGCACATAGGCGGCAAGACTTATGAAAATATAGGTCATTGTTTTCCATCCTCCTTATCCTCACTGTCATCTTTGTTCCAATTGATAACTCCGTAGACGATACATAGAATCGTCGAACCGATACAGAGCAAATAAGCAAGCCAAATAGAAGGGTCAGGTAATCCAAACATAATCTCTCTCCTTTTCAAATTTTTCAGCTTTTCATCTTCCATTGCGGAGCTTCATTTGCTATAGTAATAGTTAGAATAATAAAAAAGCCTTTCGCCCCTCTGCAAGGGACGAAAGGCCGAAGCTTCCGCGTTACCACCCTAATTCGCATAACGGTAAAGTTATGCGCGCTCTTTTCGGATACGTGTTCATATCCTATCCGTATAACGGCGGAATACCCGCGCTCCTCTACATGGGCCCTCAGGCTGTTCAAAGAGCGAGCTCGGAAGGGAACTTCAGCGGAATTCTCTTCAGGCCTGCTTCCAGTCTGCGACAGGCCCTCCCTGGCAAGATAGCGCCGCCTACTTTCCTTCTTCATTGCTTTACCATAGTTGAATTTTGGGAAATTATACTAAAGTCTCGACTCTATTGTCAATAGGAAAGTAGAATAATCTTCCAGTAAATCTCCGACAGCCTCTTGGCAAAACTGCTCAAAGTTTTGATGTTCTCCTGTTTCTCGTCGAAGGTAGATTTATTAAGTTATTCGATTTATCCTATGCGGGAAAGAGCGAGACGGTACTTTTCCTCAGTCAGAATCGTTGACACAGAGATACTCAAAAGAGAACCCTTCACCCAAAAAAACTGAGGGTTTAATATAACAAAAAACAGAAGGAGGAAAACAAATGAGTAAGTTCTACAAAGAGCCTGCGCAAGACATCCCCGTATACGATGAGTGTGACATACTCGTGGTCGGCGGAGGTGCTGCCGGACACAGTGCGGCCATAGCGGCGGCACGTGCTGGAGCAAAGGATATTATCCTTATGGAGCGTTACGGCTACATGGGCGGCGACGCGACCGGCGGTTATGTTATAATGGTGCCGGACCTCAGCTGGTACAACATGTCTTTCGTTCGCGGCCTGCAGGAGGAGTGGTTCACCCGCCTTTCCAAGATTCCGGGCGCGGTTAATGCTCCTGGACTTGACAAGATAGGCAGCGAGGACCCCGTTCTGATTGACGCCTGGAAGGCTATTCATGACTGCGTAAGCCGCAGCGCACCTCACCGTCTTGTCCGTTCGGTCTATTTTGAGCCGAACCAGCTGAAGATTGAAATGGACAAGATGCTGCTCGAGCACAGGGATGCCATCAAGGTCCTCTGCCACTCCTGGGGTACAAAGCCGATTATGGAAGGCAACGTTATCAAGGGCGTTATCTTCGAGAGCAAGGAAGGCCGTAAAGCCATCCTCGCCAAGATCGTTATCGACGCCACCGGCGACGGCGACATCTTCAGCCAGACCGGAGCACCGTTCGCCAGCCTCGCAGACGCCGGCACAAGGTCGAGCACCACGGCTCTTGTATGGCGCATTGGCGGCGTGAACTGGGATCTCTTCGAGGAGTGGAAGCGCACCCGTCCGCAGGCTGCCGCCGAGCTGAGAAATCAGCTGACGAAGCTTGCCGGCTTCCGCTGCATGCCGCTGCCCTCTAACCAGAACGATGTCTGCTGGGTCAACAACTGGCATCCGAACAGGGACTGCACCTCGATAAAGGACCTGACGGAGACCGAGATGAACACCCGCGACACGCTGCGCGATGTTCTTGCATATCTTAAGGAAGCCATTCCGATGGCATTCCGCAACGCCTATCTGTACGACATAGCTCCGCAGCTCGGCGCACGCTGCAGCCGCAGGCTCAAGGGCGAGTATATCATGACCGCCAACGACTGGGCCTTTGCCAGCAAGTTCGACGACGTCATAGCATGGCATTCGACGATTTGCCAGATAAACGACTGCGGCCCCGTAGAGATACCCTACAGGGCAATCCTGCCGCAGAAGGTCGAGAACCTGCTCTGCCCGGGCCGCCATCTGTCCGCGGACGATGTGGCCATCGACTGGCTCAACCTCATCCCGCAGTGCGTCGGAACCGGTCAGGCAGCCGGCGTAGCCGCTGCAGTTGCGGTCCTCGACGGCACAACCGCGCACGATGTCGACATTAAGAAGGTACAGAACATCCTCATCGACCAGGATGTCCCGCTGCCGAGAAACGAGCGCGTCGACCCGGCCTACATGCAGTGCGTTGAAGAGCACGAGTACGGCCTCTACACTGAGCTTGCGAAGAAGGCTCGCGCCGAGGGCCTGAAGGAATATCGTCAGTGGTAAGCAAAGATAACAACATCGAGAAACCGCTTGAAGATAAGGCCGGAGAAGCTAAAGCTCAGGAGGAGAGCTCGGCTCCACATCTGCCGACGGAGTTCTACCAGAAGCTCTTAAGGCTGCCTCCCTGCAAGACAGGCGGGGAGTGCAACAACTGTGGACGCTGCGAGCGCTGATTTTGAAATGTAAGGGGAGCAGGATTTGCTGATTAATTTCAGTCATATCCTGCTCCCTTCAGGCACGCTTATTTTAAAGTTCGTCAAAAGTTAATACCGGCGGCGTCCTGCAAGCCGATAGGCTCTTTGGACGCGGCCGTTTTGCCGAGCCGTAGGGGGGTGTGAGAAGGCTTCCTACGGCTCGCTTTGCTTTATTCTAAAGGTATGCCGGAGGTTTTATTAGTCTTGCCTTAAGCGCATGGCTTCCTGACAATTGGAGATATAGGAATTATAGGATGTAATTCAACATATTGTATCCATATATTAATACATATGGGGTTTTATCTAGCGAATGTATAAATTTTTTTGTAAAAGGTAGTTGACAAGGTGGGGATAAGGTGGTATATTAACTGAGCGCCCTGCGGAAGGGGGCGCGTGAGAGAGAAGGGCTTGGCTGGAAGTCAAGGTTTAAGGGAAGAAAGAGGCTTGACAAG
>Ga0134098_1000684_pt1 | contig 33074 bp, 26 predicted proteins | sample 9_3taG_FD_94456 | JGI IMG/M metagenome (GOLD analysis project Ga0134098, IMG submission 94456) | Switchgrass degrading microbial communities from high solid loading bioreactors in New Hampshire, USA - 9_31_10_142_A3 metaG | ecosystem: Engineered > Bioreactor > Semi-continuous > Anaerobic >... | reverse complement strand
GGGTACCTGATTTTTTAATCATTCGACAAGGTGTCCGGATATGCCGTTATGCTGTCCGGATAATTCCGAAACGCTGTCCGGATGTTGCCGGAATCAGTGTCCGGATGCGGCCGAAATATGCATCGAACCCGTGGCACCTTGTTATGGGTGCACACGATGTTCCGCATCCTGTTGTAATAGCAGCTTTTATACACTGATATTCCGTCGTTATGTGACAGTTTTTGCTGAATAGTAGCAGGAACAGATTGCTATGACGTTTCATTATGTGCTAAAATAAATTATAAATCTAATATCGATTAACAAAGGCGTTAATATAGGAAATCCTGTATTGGCGCCTTTTATTATTCTGGGAGGGAAGCAGGTGTGAATAACAGAAGGATAATAATATTCGCCGCAATATGCTATGTTTTAGGGTCTGTCATATTCTTGCTGCCCTTTTCAACTAAACTCATCAACATAATTATTTTTCTGTCCAGCGGTGCGGCAGCAGGCGCCTATATGTTAAAAGGCGATCTGAAGGCTGATACGGGGGAACCCCAAAAGGACACGTCAGCCGATGACCTTAAAAGGGAACTGGCAAAGCTGAAAGTGGAGCTGCATGTTACATCGAACAGGATCTGGGCGGTTGCGGAGCAACTGCAGATAAACCTGGATGAGAACAACGGGTTTGCGCAGCAGGTCTATGCGCAAACTGAAGAAATGGCTCATCTGAATGCCAGGGTTAATGAAAAGATTAATGAAACCATAATGGAAGTAAAAGAGATGATAGGGCAGCTTGAGGAAACAAGGAACACCACCCTTGAACTCGCGTCTACAGGAAAAGATTCGGAAGCGATCCTCGAAACCAGCAAATCGGAAATTCTTGAGATTGCGGGGATCATTGGCGAAATAGAGGCAACTTTCAGAACAACGGCCGATCACATGGATAAGTTGTCTGATGCGTCGAGAGATATAGTGAAGATCCTGGAGACAGTCAATCATATTGCCCGGCAAACCCAACTTCTTGCCTTGAACGCAAAGATTGAGTCGGCCAGGGCGGGGGAAAACGGCAGGGGATTTGCCGTTGTGGCGGAAGAGGTGCAGAAGCTTGCCATGGAAAGTGAAAAATCGGTGAGGGATATCAAGCGTCTCATAACAGCCCTGTCCGGGGAAATATCGGGAGTTCAAAGCGCCGTAGGAGAAATAGGCATTAAGGTTGACAAGGGAGTAAAAAGCGCGATCAATGTTGAAAAAGAGCTTGGAAGAATCCACGACTCGTTTTATGGCTTGCTGGACATGGCTGATAAAATCATCGTTCTTTCGGAGACAGAGGCTAAGGGCGCCAGCGAGGTAGTGGACAGGATATGTGAAGTTGAAAGCCTGATAAGCGTGGCTGAGGAAAGTGTGGAAAGCGTAAAGAATGCCGTATACAAGCAAATGCAGGGCATCATGGAAGTTGCCGAGATGGGCGGCCGCCTGAATGACGCATCAAGAGGCCTGATGGAATTACAGGATGATTCGGGGTTGGAAACCTTGATTTCTGAAAGCTCCGAGTACTCCGGAAGAATTAACGACGCTCTGACGCTGATAAGAGAACTGGCCCAATTACCGCAGATCCGGAAAATGGACAAAGAAAGCCACAGGGAAGAACTGGCCAAACTCATACAGAATAGTGACTTTATTGAAGCCGCCTGGAGCAATGACGCCAAGGGCAGGTTCCTGTGCTCCATCCCCGAAGCCGGGATAGCCAATGCAAAGATCAGGGACTGGTTCCAGAAAAGCATTCAGGGAGAGGAGTTCTGTTCAAAGGTTTATATATCCGCCATAACAAAAAGACCGTGCCTTACCTTGTCTGTACCGGTAACCGATATGAACGGGGTTATCGCTGGGGTGCTGGGCGTGGACCTAAAGCTATGATGTTGCGGTAAAAATCAGGTCACTGATGTCACACCGCTCGCGGGATTGACAAAGCTGACATCACAATAGTTTGCGGGCAACCCTATCGAGGGTTTTTCACCTCTTGCGGACATCTACCCCAACCTTGGAGAAAAGGATTTTGAGATGAAATAAGGCTTCTGACGGTTGCAGTGTGTAAAATAAAAACGCCAGTAATGTATCATTACTGACGTTCTTTATGTTTGGCGGAGAGAGAGGGATTCGAACCCTCGGTACCCTTTTGTGGGTACACACGATTTCCAGTCGTGCGCCTTAGACCAGCTCAGCCATCTCTCCGTGTCCATTGTCCGCTCCGTTTGGTTGGAGCCAGGTATTTAACTGTGCGGTTTTGCGGGGCAATAATTAAACATGCGGCGCAAACCCGCTTTACTATTCTACAAGAGAAGCGAGGGGCTGTCAATAAGGGGCGGAATTTTCCTATACGACGAGATTTATGCTTTGTCTTGCTTACTCTATGGGTTTGCTGTGGCTATATAGCAATGATAAAGAGATTGCCGCGCCCAGCTTTGCCGGGCTCGCAATGACATGTTGGAGGTTAGAGGTCGGAGGTTGGAGGTTGGAATATAAGAATGCCTTCGCAGTCATGGGAGATTAATCCCCGCTTATGGTTTCGTAAGGCCAACTGTTTATGCCGCCAAGGTCGTAGACATTTTTATAGCCAAGTTCTTTGAGAATATTCGCAGCCTCGGCGCTTCTTCTGCCGCTTCTGCAATAGACCACGATTTTTGCATCCTTATCAGGGATTACATCGGCTGCCCCGTCCCTCACCTCATAATTCGGAAGCAGGATACTGCCTGGTATCCTCCGTTCCCGGTACTCCTCCGGGGTTCTCACATCAAGAAGGATGATATCCTTGTTGTTTCTGACCATATCGACTATATTTTTCTGCTTTTTGCTGTCTCCCATAAACAGGTTACCTTTCCATGCGAGCAAAACCAGGATGGCTATAACCACGGCAGTTCCAACGATATATTTCATAAGCTGCCACACCTTTCATGACATTATTCCTTCAGATTATGCATGAACGATTATAATCTGGCCAGCCCTGAAAATGAAGTAATTTTGTCACAGTACGGATCCCTTTAAAGTTTTGGTTGACATGTCACTGAAAGCGGCACTACGACGGGGATGCGCAGGATAAGGAAAAGTTTTACAAATCGTTTCCATTACAAAAACTATATTCCCATAAAATAACTGCAATAAGGCAAAAAAATAAAAAAATTTAATAAATTTTGCAAAAAACATTGGCTTTTTATGTTGCTTTGTGAAATAATATGGGTATAAATGAGATTGGCAGCAGATGCCAGTATATTTTCCGAAAGGAGAGACCATTAATGAACAAAGCGGATCTTATTGATGCTATTGCCAAGAAGGCAGAAATGACCAAGAAGGATGCAGGCGCAGCGCTGGATGCTATCATCGAGAGTATTGGCGCATCATTAGCGAAGGGCGAAAAGGTTACCCTCGTGGGCTTCGGCACCTTTGATGTCAGAGAACGCAAGGCTCGCACAGGCGTTAACCCGCGCACCAAGGCTAAGATAAAGATTCCTGCATCAAAGGCTCCTGTCTTTAAAGCAGGCAAAGATCTTAAGGAAAAGGTAGCGAAGAAAAAGTAAGACGAAGAGGAACTCATAATAAAAACGGCTGAACAAGCCGTTTTTTTTCATGCGTAAATACGCCTGGCAAACCCATAAAGGGTGGGAGTCAAATAATTCTAATAAAGCCTTTTTGCCGTCTTCAGAAGGACTGTATAAAAATACTGTCTGTTAAAGGAAGCCAAGATAGTGTAGAATGGCATTGTGGCTGATTTGTTGCCTGGAAAACCCGTCATCAGGTTTGGAGGAGCAATGGGTACCGATTCTTTTATTTCTGTCAGGGATGTAACAAAAAAATATCGTGCCAGAAAAGCCCTGGACCGTGTGAGCATTGAAGTCGGAAAAGGCGAGGTGTTCGGGCTCATAGGTCCCAATGGGGCAGGAAAGTCCACCTTCATAACCCTGCTTGCCACCATTAACAGGCCGGACTCAGGGGACATTCTGGTTGACGGCAAAAGTATTGTCAAAAACCCGGGGATAATACGCTCCCGTATTGGATACGTTCCCCAGGAGATAGCCCTGTACCCCATGCTGTCGGCATACGACAACCTGGATTTATGGGCTGGTGTCTACGGGCTTAAGGGACAGCAGAAAAAGAGGCGCATACAGGCCGTGCTGGATTATATGAGACTGGGGGACAGAGCCCGTGACAAGGTGGCAACATATTCAGGAGGAATGAAGCGCAGGCTCAATATCGCCGCTTCGCTGTTACATAAACCTGAAATACTTATCATGGATGAACCTACGGCAGGTGTTGATATCCTCTCCAGGGCAACCATTGCGGATATGATTAAAAGCCTGAAAAAGAATGGCTGCACCATTGTCCTTGCCAGCCACTATATCGACGAACTGGAATCCCTGTGTGACCGGGTAGCTATTCTGAACAAGGGAGTCCTGCTTTATACAGGCGCCTTGGAGGAAATCCTCAGAAATACGGGCAAGGAAAGCCTTAAAGCGCTCATGCTGAATCTGGAGGAGATGTGATGAGTGCTTTTCTGTCCATATTGAAGAACGACACAAAGATAATCCTGCGAGACGTAAAAGCCCTGTTGCTGCTTTTGGTCATGCCCGTCCTTGTGATCAGCGTCTTTGCCGTTGCCCTCGGGCCCATGCTGGAGAAGACATCGTTTATAGAACCATTCAGCATAGCTGTTGTTGATAAGGAGGATTCGGTATGGACAGGCATGCTGATTGCCCAACTGAGGAATCTGGACATACTTGACAATATATACAGGACCGATGAGGATGAGGCTAAAAGGCTGATAGAGAATAATGAAGCCGCGGCAGCCATTGTCATCCCGGAAAATATTACAAACAGCGTGGAGCGCTGGGAGCCGGAACAGGGGAAGGTTATCGGGAACAGCCAGCTCCACCTGCAGACACAGATAGTAAAAAATGTTGCCGTCGTCGGTTCCACTTCGGTTTCGGCAGGACTTGCGGCATTGTATGCCATAAATGATTATGAGTATCGTGCAGGTGTTGGCCCGGAACAGGTCTACCAGGATATCGTGCAGGCAAATGAGGATTTTATCAATACCGTGCTGGCAAGGAAGGAAATCTTCAGGGAAACCAGGCACAGGGGGGCCGGTGTAAGTCCCGCAGAATACTATGCCGCGTCCCTTCTGTCGGTATTTATCATGTTTTCATCGGTTCCCTGCATCAAAATGCTTGCCCAGGAGAGAAAGCTGGGCATATCGGCGCGTTTCGGCTCAGCCCCTGCAGGAGGCTGGCAGTCCATATTATCAAAGCTGGTGCTTTCGGTAGTTATATCAGCAGCCCAGTTTATATTGATCGGGTTTTTCTTGAGACTATCATCGAAAAGCTTCGGCCGTATGCCGGCAGGGCCTTTCATCCTTGTTTTTCTGTTCACCACCATTGCGGCTGCGGCATTTTCGCTTCTTATCGCGGCCATTGCCACGTCGGCGGCGTCAACTGACCTGATAGCCAACCTGTCCATCCTGCTGATGGCCATAGTGGGTGGAAGCGTTTATCCGCTAACGTCCCTTCCGGGCCTGTGTAAGGATTTGAGTGCGTTGACCATTAACAGGTGGTCGACAGAAGGATTTTTAGCGATCCTGACCGGGGATACTTCCGGCATGCTCCCTGTATACTGTTTTTCCCTGCTGTATCTGGCAGTGTTATACCTGGCCGCGGCGCTTCTGGTCCAAAGGCTTGGAAGGAGGCGGCCGGCATGAGATTCCTGGTTATTTTCAAAAACCGTTTAAAAGTTATACTTTCCGATCGGATATTCATCGCCGCGATGCTCATTATTCCGCTTATCCTGGCCATGATCATGGGCTATGCCCAGCGTAAGGAAAAACTGAATTACGTTCCGATGGCGTTGGTGGATGAGGATGGAAGCGTTCTTTCAAAAACCCTTGCCCACAGGATTTCGAAGAAGGAGGGCCTGAGGGCGCTGCCCGTAACCCGTGAGGAGGCCGGGGAACTGCTCAGGGATAAAAAAGCCGAAGTGGCCCTGATCATCCCCGCGGGATTTGAAGCGGCTGTCGAAAGCGGGCGTGCCAGCGGAATCCTTGAGTTTGTCAAATCCCCGTATACTGTTTCCGGCGAGGTCGTCAAGGAGATCGTGGCCGCAGAGGTGATGAGGCTTCAGGCTGCAGAATTTGCCTATGACCGGATCGTCCGGCGCTATCGGGAAAATGGCGTGGAGATGGAAGTAAGCCGCCAGGAAGTCCGGGATTATTTCGAAAGCTTCTGGGAGCCGGTTCCTCCCATGTCCATTGCCTATGAGGAAGTGGAAGCAAACTCTGTTGCAGCGGAGGATGTTACTATTCCCTCCTATGCGGCCGTATCTGCCGGGGTCCTGGTTCTCTTCGTGATGCTGACATTGATTTTCGGCAGCGGCTGGATCTGCGAGGAAAGATCCAACGACACTTTAAACCGCATATTCTCTGCACCGGGAGCCCTGTTTCCCGTATTCATGGGAAACATGCTTGCCCTGTTTGTTCTGGGGCTTTCCCAGACCATTCTGTTTGTTTTCATCCAGCGGCTGTTCTTTGGTATTGTCATGCTGGAAGGGTTCTGGTCATGGATGGTCATGGGGGCATATATCCTGTGCGCCGCGGCTGTCAGCATGCTTATGGCCTCGCTTTTCAGGACTGCCGCCCAGCTTCAGGCTATAGCACCCGTCTTTTCCATCATCACAGGCCTGATGGGTGGATGTCTCTGGAACCTTGGCGGGATACCCAAACAACTGCAGCCCATCTCGCGCCTGACACCCCAGGGATGGGCCCTCACGGCCATTACAGCGCTCTTCGCGAGTCCGAACCAGCCGGGTTATGCCATACCCTCGCTTTCAGTTCTTATTGCGTCAGCCATAATAATGCTTGCACTTTCCTGGCTGCTTCTGCGGATCACCAGGAATCACGCTGCAAGCTGACGAAAAGAATAACACAGAGAATAAAGAAGCCGGCATCCATTCTCATGAGGATGCCGGCTTTATTAGAATGGTCTGTGAGTTATTACGGGGTCAAATAACCTGCCAATTGCCTGATGGCGTCAATGGTTTGATATATCTCGTTTACAAATGAATCCAGTTCCTCCTTTGAAGCCGTGCCCAGGTCAATGGCGCTTCCCGCCCAGGCGGGGGTTTTCACTTCCACACCATATTGGATGTCGCTTTCCAAGGCAAAGGCTAATTCGATAGGTTCCTCCAGGACCGACGGTGCGTTCAGGGAAATGTTCGCCGTAAGATCAACGCTCCCAGGCAAGCCATTCTTGTTTCTGACCTGGAGTGTGTCCGCTTTCAGGCTAAGTCCGCCCGAACTGTTATCAATCGTATAGTCCAGGGCAAGATCAACTGTTCCCCTGACCGTATTGGATCCCTCAATGTCCTGGTTGGAACTGATTTTCAGCCGGATATCGCTTTCGTCGATTCCGGACAATCCAAACTCAAAACCGGAATCCTGGGTATCGCTTTTTTCATCATACTTCTTGTCCGAGTTCATATAGAATATAATGTGCTCGCCGACGGAGAAGATATCCATCCTGAACCCTGTTTTGGAGTCGTCTCCGTTAACCAGGTTTTCATATGTAATCCGGATAATATCATCGGATGTGCCCAGGGGAATCTCCAGTTCGTATTTCACCACGTCAAGCCCATCTATGTAAACCTTTATATCAGCCTTTTCGGGGAATATGTTCTTATCGAGTGATAGCTTCAGGGTGGACAGGAGCAGGCGAAACTGGGATTTGCCGAATAGATCCCCTATATTTCCAAGCCGCATGCTCTCATCAATGGCAGGGTTGTTTGCCAGCAGCATTTCCAGAGCCTTTGCCAGGTTTCTGAACACGGCATTATACAGGGTATCATCGTCTCTCATGGTGTCCAGCAGGGTTTCCGCCAGCTTCAATTGAGCTTTCTGGTCAAGAGTAATCGTAACCTCCATGCAGCGGGTATTCTCGCCAAAGACCCCGGTGGTTTTCCCCCTCCTGATCGACATGTTCTTGCCTTCAACATTGTTGACAAAGAGCATGCCATAGGTTTCCATGAGCTTCTTTATATCCTTGCTGTCAACAGCAACTTCCCGTGACAGGCTGGATAAAAGCCATGGATCAATTCCTGCAAGTGACTCCAGTCCGTAGTTTTTCAGTTCTTCCGGGTACATCTCCACCAGCCTCGGGATATCGCTGAACCGCCCCGCAATGCTCTTCTTGCTGAGTTCAGGCATTGAAAGACCTATCCTGTCATTGTCGAGAAAGCCATTGAGTGAAAGCGTGGGATTGTTCAGGTAATTCAGGCTTATGCTGAAATTCTGCTTCTTGTTGGGCAAATCCACTTCTGTTGAAGTCTGGATGGATATATCCTTCATCAGGCCGGCCAGGAATTCTGAAAGATTACCCAATCCCAATGAAGTCAGGGTGGCAGAATCAAGATAAAAGCTAATCCTTGTGTCTGCTTTCAAGGAATTTTCATAGAGGGTGTCATTCAGTTGCCGGCTGCGGGCCATGGACCGGTCAACCTGCCTCCAGGACTTTTGCAGTGTAAAGTATTGTGCAACCTGTAAGGTAATCTTGGCCGGAAGGAAGGTATAATACCCTAAAACCGCAATCCCTGTGATCAGGACAACCGCGGCCAGGATGGCAGCTATGATCCTGAGGGCAAGACGCCTTTTCTTGCGGGGTTTTCCCGGTTCCAAAGCCGAATCGGTCTGGGGATAATCCGCGTAAATATCAGGGATTTTCTCCTCAGCCTGTTCACCAGGGTGGTTGTCTGCCGGGGGAGGCTGGATAAAATCTGCAGGGGGCATAAGGCCTGAATCCTCAACAGGAGTCTGGCTGATACCTTCCGGGGGAGTCTGGCTGATATCGGCGGAAGCGCCGCATGATTCACATATCCCGGAACCTTCCGGCAATTCCTTGCCGCAATTGGGACAGAACATAGAATCATCCTTTCGACTAGACGTTTGGATCCTGATTCAACAGCTGTTCAATCACCGGTTGATTATTAATATAATACCATATTGTAATGCCTGGACAAACCAATAATGACAGGAACCTGCAATTTTAAGCAAGGCAGCAGATGCCGGGGGAAAGGGGTAAAGCGCCGGAAAACAGATTCCCCGGCGCATACAGGGAACATTCTTATTCAGAATATACCGGGTTTTGGATGCGGGACATCCTGTAACAGAAAGGAAACAGACTGTTAACATAATTAGCCTATCTTGAAGCCCCATTATATGCTAAACTTTTCATACCGGTACCATATTCTTCAGGAGGTTTCACACATGAGAAAAGGTTTGCAGAGAACTACCAAAGCCGTGTTATCCTTTCTGATCTGCATCTGCCTCGTATTCCCGTTTGCCCAAAGCCTTCACGCCTATACCAACGGAAATGGAATGGGTGAACTGGTTTTCAACGAGAGGAGAGAAATCGCCCAGGGCGTCTTTCTGGACACCTGGCTGGGCAAAACTCCTTCAGGAACTCCAAAACGGGGCTATACCATCTCATTCAACCCGAAAACCTCTGATGCCCAGGTGCTTACCTATTACGGGAGTTCTGTAGCCAGCCGTGCGACTCTCTCAAAAATGATAGCTGACGCCGAAGCACAGGGCTATATGGTTATCGGCGGCATCAACGGAGACTTCTACAACACAAGCAACGGAGTGCCCATCGGCCTTATGATCAAGGACGGCAGGCTGATAAGCAATAATGCCTCCAAATGGGGTGCCATAGGCTTCAGGAAGGATGGATCGGTTGTAATAGGTTACCCCGGTATTCAGATCAAGGCTCTTCTGAATGATGGGGAATTTGACATAGCCAACTTCAACAAGGCCCAGGGTGACTGGGGTCCATATATGTACACTTCGGATTTCGGACCTAACACGGGGAGCACTGTGCCCAGCCTTGAAGTTGTTGTGGATATCAACGTTGGAAAGCCTGAACTGGGGAACATGATGCTCGGCATCGTTTCATCGGTTAATACCGATGCCAAGGCTACCCCCATCGGTCAGAACCAGGTGGTTCTCTCCGCCAGGCATGGGAAAAATGGAGAATATGTACTAAGCCAGCTTAAGGTTGGGGATGCGATAGGCTTTACATTCAGCGATCCCGAGGGAAAGTGGCTTGATGTCCAGCAGGCTGTCGGCGGGGAGAAAATCCTTTTGCATAACGGCGAGATTCCTGCCGATATCCCGTCCAGTGATGTCAATCCCTATACCGCTGTCGGGGTGAAGGCCAACGGAGAGGTTGTCTTCCTGCAGGTGGACGGCAGAAAGGACTCCAACAGCGTTGGCATATCCAGTATGGATGCAGCCAGGTTCCTGAAGGATATGGGCTGTATTGACGCCATCTCCCTTGACGGAGGCGGATCTTCCACTATTGCCGCGCGCATGCCGGGCGATGTGTCGCCGAAAGTTATCAACAGCCCATCGGACGGAAGCCAGAGAGCCAATTCCAACTCGCTTCTGCTGGTTTCCAGGCAGGCGATAAAGGTTAACAGCGGACAGGGAAACCTTTCACTGCAACTCAAGCTTTTACATATCTATCCCGGGAAGATATATATGCTTCCGGGTTCGACAACCAATTTCAGCGTTAAGGGCACCGACGAATACTTTTTTCCTGTTAGAGTTCCTGAAGAGGTTGAATGGAAGGCTTCCGGAGGAAGGATACAGGAAAATGGTGAGTACACTGCGCCCGATACTCCTGGCACCTATCAGATTACTGCCAGCAGTGGTCAGGCCAAAGGCAGCGCGACTGTTGAGGTGATCCCGCCCAGCAGGATTACAAGCATAAAGCCCAGTGTAAGCAGCTTTACCATCCTGCCTGGCATGTCACAGCAGATTAGCCTGACAACACAGATGGACAACCTGACGGTGGTATCGAACAGCCGGCAGGCCCAGTGGAAGGTTGAGGGCAATATAGGCGCCATTACCCAGGATGGCGTGTTTACGGCTTCCGGGAACAGCGGCGCACAGGGAACCATCAAGGTAACCATGGGAAAACAGACCGCAAGCATCACCGTGAACCTGGCCCAGCCACCCACAGAGGTGGAGGGCTTTGAAGGCGATACTTCCTGGGGTTCTACAGGCGTACGGGTCGCATCCCATAAGGTCCAGGTGGTCAATAATCCGGACCTGGCGGCTTTCGGCAATAAAGTGCTGAGGATAGATTATGACATGAGACTGGCAGCCGGGGTGGAGAGCGGTATTGCAGGTGTTTATGCCTACCCGCTCGGCGCTGATGGCCAGAGTGCGGGCATAGTCCTTGACAAGACCCCTACGGCCATCGGGATGTGGGTCTATGGCGACAACAGCAAAACGTGGCTTCGTGCCAGGGTAAAGGATGGAAAAGGCGAAACCTTTGATCTGAACCTCACCCCCGAGTACAGGCCTGATACCAAAACCGGCGGTATCAACTGGACCGGCTGGAAATATGTCGAGGCATCCATCCCGGCAGGAAGGGAAGGCCCCTTCACCCTGGAGATACCCATCCGGCTCATGTGTTCCCGCGATGAGCTGCGCACAAAGGGAACCATTTACATAGACCAGATCCGTGCAGTATATGGGTCAAAGAATGACGATCTCGTGCCGCCGACGGGGACAATCCTGTCGCCCGAGGACCAGAGCGTTTTCCAGACCGGAAAGGTGCAATTCTCGGCGCAGATTACCGATAATGACGCAATCGTTAAGGAAAGCATCAGCCTCTATGTTGACGCCGCAAAGGTTAATGACCTGGTTATAACCAGTATGGATCAGGGATACAAAGTAGATGCCCTGCTGGGTTCAAACATCCCCCTGGCCGATGGACTGCATGTGGCCACGCTGAGGTTTACCGACCGGTTTGGCAACAACGGATCAAGGTCGGTTACCTTCAGGGTCAGCACCGGAGCTCCTGAGGTTACGGCATCAATCGGTGAAAGCACGGAAGCTGCCGGAGCCTATGATTATACCATCAGTGTAAAGAACCCCAATACCCTGAGGAAACTGTACCTCAGCTTCGCATACGACAAGGATAATCTGGAAGTAGTGGACGCCGACCCCGACACACCGGGAATCCAGGCCAGGCTTGAAGGCTGGATGGCGAAGGGAAAGATCATTAACAATACTGTTGACCTGAACAGCGGCAGGATCATGATTGAGGTGGACAACCTGAAAGCGGCCACCCAGGAGCCTGAGATCAAGGCGGTGACCATCAGGTTGAGACCCAGGTCGGCCAGCTCTTTGGGAAATTCTGATTTAACCCTGATCATGGGCGCCATGATAGTTGGCCAGAACAAGGGCGGCTCCTGCTTCAGCCTCACTCCCGCAGAAATAAAGAGTGAGCATGATCTCATCCTGAAGGTGGACGGCTTCTCCAAGGGAAGCGTTACCGAAATACGGGTTACCGACAAGGATGGCAATCCCGTTGAGAACGCCGGCATTTACTATAACGGCATGATGCAGTTCGCCGTCATGATAACCGACAGGAATGGAATGGTCAGTTCCGATGTGTTTACCGACATGGCCCCCGGAAGCAAGGTGACCTTGCAGGCCGTGAAAGACGGGCTTTACAGCAATATATACAGCTTTACCGTCGCCGAACCGGCTTCCGGACTTAAGCCCACGGCGATGAGCATTTCATTCGACGATAGCCCGACGTCTTTGAAGTTTAATTACATGACGCCTGGCGAACATACAGGCACCGTCATACAGATTGTTGAAAAGAGCAGGTTTGATGGGAGTTTCCAAAACGCGGCATCCTACAGGGGAACTGACAGCGAGAGCTATATCATCGACCAGGACCTGCCGGCCATGGTAAGGACCCACTCGGTGAGCGTGAAGGGCTTGAAGCCCGGAGTTACATATGTATACCGCTTCATGGACACGGCAGGAAGAGCGAGCGAGGCTTTTGAGATGGTATGGCCCGATACCTCAAAGCAGTATTCGTTCCTGTTCCTGACCGATCCACAGGCCGCAAACGCCGCAAGCTATTCCGTATATGGAAACGCGCTGGAGCGGGCATATGCTGTTGCCAAAAACCCCGCTTTCGTAATACTGGGCGGGGATATGGTCGACCGGGGCAACAACAGGTCACAGTGGGATATGTTTTTTGACTATTCCTCGGGGGTATTTGCCAGGATTCCCATGATGGCAGCCCCAGGCAATCATGAAACCTATGATGACAATAACCTGGTCAATTACCGCGCCTATCTCGGCCTGCCTGAGAACGGACCGGACGGGCATAAGGAAACGGCTTATTCCTTTGAGACCGATAATGCCCTGTTCATGGTGATGAACACGCAGGCGAGCATTAAGCCCCAGCTTGAATGGATGGAGAAAAAAGCTGCGTCTTCAAACAAGAAGTGGAAGATTGTGGTGATGCACAGGGGACTGTATGCCGGGTTCTATGATGAATCAGAACTCAGGAGCGCCATAGCCCCTGCCATGGACAGGATGGGAATCGACCTGGTACTCAACGGTCATGACCACGTATACCTTCGCACGACCATGAAAGGCGGCCTTAAAACCACTCCTGGAAAAGGGACCACCTACATCACAGGCGGAAGTTCTGCCCAAAAGTATTATGATGCCGGGAACCGCGCCTGGACCGAGGTGCTGTTCGACGATAACAAGCCGGTATTTACCGTGATTAATGTACTGTCCGACAGGATAGAGGTTTCCTCCTTCCATGTGGACAGCGGCAGGACCGTGGAGCATGACAGGTTTGAAATCAAAAAATAAAAGGGCGAGACGGGGATCCTCCTTTCAGTTACAGAACTGATTAAGGATCATGATGAACAGGCCGGGTATCCGAAAGATATCCGGCCTGGCCCCATTTATGGTGTTAATTATTATGCGCCACAGACTCCCCCGGTTTACGTGAACGGGAGAATTGATCGATGAATAAAATAAACCAGGGCTAAAGTGTGGGGTATGGGTCATGGCAAGATATCGGAGGATCAGCTCGGAACTCCTGGGAGTATACGCCTCACTGGTATTTGTAATTGGGTCTCTCATCACCCTGGCAGCTTCCATTATCGATTACCGGGAAAATACAAGAACCCGGCTTCCGGAAAGTCCCGAGGCAGCCGGGTCCGAGACCCCGTTTCATATCCGTTGATCCATTCAGGTCAGATCATGCGTATAGCGAATTCTCCGCAAGAGCTGACGCAGTAACCGCAGGTCAGGCATCTAACTTCATTGATGACAGAAACTCCGTCTCTTTCCTCAATGGCCTCATTGGGACAGGTTTCCCTGCATCTGCCGCAGTTGGTGCAAAGGATCTTAACCACGATGAACCTTTTCCTGGCCTGATCGGCATGGATTACATCAGTATCGTCCAGTTCGCCATTGAAATACCGGATATTGTATGAAAGCTCCCGGGGGGTGACCATGCCCATGGCCACCGATGCCACTCCAGGAATGCCCCTCACATAGTCCAGGGCCTGTTTGTATGAATCGATCAGGATACCGCCGCCCAGCGCCTTCATTATGTAAACGCCCTTACCGTTGGCAATACAGTCTTTTATAGCCTCTTCCATCTCATCCCTGGTCCCGTGAAGAATTCCAAGCCCGCTGAGATTCAGAATAGGAAAGACTATGTCAATATCGCTGTTATTGGCAGCAGCCCGTACAGTCCTGACCGAATGGGTGCTGACCCCGACCGCCCTGACGATGCCCCTGGCCTTGCAGTCAAGCAGGCACCGGAGTGCTTCCGCCCTCCGGGTAAAAACCGATTCGTCAATCCTGGCGGCATGGATCAGGAAGATATCGATGGTGTCGATATTGAGCTGTGTGAGAGCCTCCTCCACCGCTTTCTGCATGTCCTCATAGCTGCCGGCAACTGATTTTGAGGCAATGACAGGCCGGATACCGGTCGCCTCCATGGCCCTGCGTATGGGCTCATAAGTCAGGTACATCTGGGCGGTATCTATGAAGTTTATGCCTGCTTTCAGCGCCTCAATGAGCAGATTGGTGCATTCATCCACCGGTATGTTCTTCTGAAGCGGGCCAAAGGGAAGGGCGCCGAAGCAGAGTTCCGTGACATAAAGATCTGTCTTGCCAAGCCGGTTCTTTCTCATAGTGCCAATAAACCTCCTGATGCCTATCGGGAAAGCATTTCCAGGATATCCTTTATACCCTTTCCCTTAATGCTTGAACGATAGTATTCAAGCTCCTGCTCAACGATTTTGTTGAGGGATTTCTGGCCGAGGACTTCAACAGGAGCCAGGTCGTCGGTCAGTACCAGGCCGGAGTCTTCCACTTCTGACATGTTATCACCCACATACTGTGAAATGAAATAGAGATCGTGGTCCTGGGGAATGGCGGCCATGGTGTTTTTCGCATAGTTTCCCGGCATGTCGGGAATATCGCTCACAAAGAGAACCGAATTGGTCACATTGGTCAGGTCCACACGGTAAACGCTTTTGAAGCACTTTTTTACCGTTCCGGCCAGGTATTCGGGCACGCCTTCAAAATCGCCGGATCGCATATTGATGTTGACGATAAGGATGCCGCCCTGTTTCAGATGCTCCTTAACGCTATTGAAGAACTCCACGGTGGACATATGGAAGGGAACGGTGATGTCCTGGTAGGCATCGGCCAGGATTATATCATACATTCCGGCGTTCTCTGTCTGCAGGAAACTCCTCCCGTCATTGATGTAGATGGTAGCCTCATCCTCCCTGAGGTTGAAGTACTTGCCCGCCAGCCAGGCTATCTTCTCATCGATCTCCACCGAATCGCATGATGAATTGGGAAAGTACTTCTTGAGCTGCTTGGAGTAGGTCCCGGTTCCCAGACCCAGCACAAGGACGTCCAGGTCCTTGTCGAAAGAGGCCTCATCCATAAAGAAGGGAGCCATCAGGGCATATTCGTAATAGTACCCTGACAGGGAGCCATCCTTCTTATAGATTGACTGCACCCCGAAAGCCACATTGGTGGAGAGGATGACCGAATCCTCGGTTTCGGTTACCTGGAGGTAGTTATAGAGGGATTCGCCTTCATAGATGATATTCGACTTCCAGTAGGCGAAGGAATCCTGGAAAGGTATAAGAAGAAAAACCAGGAGCAGGACCGACGTCACCACGTTCCTGATATTGCGTTTCTTTCGGAATATGAAGTAGAGGGCACAGACCACGTTCAGCAGGAAAGCAAACAGGAAGAATGTCTTGCCTGTTCCTATGAGCGGGATGGTTATAAAAGTGGGTATGAAGGTCCCAATGATGCTCCCGATGGTGCCCATGGCGTAGATCTTGCCGGCGATCTTCCCGCTGTTTTCCATATCATCTATTCCCAGCCTGACCAGGTAGGGAGAAACCATTCCCAGCAGGGCCATCGGAAGTGCGAAGATAATAAGGCAGGATAGCGCCGATCCGGCCACAACCAACTGGCTGCCGGGGACGATGAGGAACAGCAGCCCGATGATCCCCGAGATCAGGTACTTGCCCACAAACGGGATGGCAGCTATCCAGAGTGAGGCTATCCATATATAGAAGTACAAACGGCCCAGGCTTTTGTGCTTGTCCGCCAGCCTGCCTCCCAGCATATTTCCTATACTCATGGAGATCATAATAAGGCCGATAATTATGGTCCAAACTATTTGCGAAGAACTGAAATAGGGAGCAAGCAGCCTGGAACAGGCGAGTTCGACAGCCATTACCGTCATGCCTGAGAAAAATGACGTAATATAAAGGATCAGGTTGCTCTGTTTGTTCATTCCTATCATACCTTTCCCAACAGGTTCTGTTTGCATTTGTTTCTATCTTAACATGTCGGACGCAGCCATGCCATAATCAATTTGAGCCTTTTGCGTTTAGGCGTACGCTGGCATAAAGCCAAAGGATGTGAACATAAGCCAGGCCTCCGGCTTTATTGCAGCCCGGCTTCATCGTCCCGGAACAGGATCATGGCGGACCGGGGCGGAAGCGTAACGGTTGTGTCATTTATGGTATAAAGGATTTCGGTTCCTGCCCTGTTCCCATCGGCGGCAACGTGCCACGGGCCGGTACCGGGAAGGGCGATGGTTTCTGGTTCGGTTCCTGCATTGATGGCCACCATGATGGTTTCCCAGGGATCATTGTTGGCATGGTGGTTCAGCGTGAAAACAATGCTGCTTTCCCTTGACGGCAGAAAACTAAGATGCCTTCTGATATCATCCGTCATGGACATCCTTAAAGCCGGATGGCTTCTGCGGAGGCTTATGAGTCCCTGGTGGTACTCGAAAACCCTGCGGTACCTTGATTTGTTGTTCCAGTCAATCTGGTTGATCTCATCGGGGGCATTATAGGAATTATGACATCCTTTTTTGGAACGCATCATATCAATCCCAAGCATGAGAAAGGGGATCCCCTGGGATGTCAGGACGATAACTCCGGCAAGGATGACCAGTTTCATATATTCCTCGTCATCCAGGTCAGGCCTGCTTGCCCTTAGCTTGTCGTACAGGGTCAGGTTATCATGGGAAGCGGCATAGTTGACGCAGTGCCATGCATGTCCCGCCCAGGCGAAGCTGTTGTAGATAACCCGGGAATAGTCGATGCCATGGTGGAATACAGCCCCCGTGATCCCGAACTTGACACTTTCCTTCATATTGTAGTTTCCTGTTATGAAGCCCGTCTTCTCGCTATGGAAATTGTCCCCCTTGATGGCATCCCGGGTGTTGTCATTGAAAAAACCGATCCGGTCCAGTTTTGGGGCATTGGTTTTTGTTGCGGCCACAGCGCTGCTCAGCGGTGACAGGCCGCCGGTCCACCCTTCACCGTAGATGATAGCGTAGGGATTGAGAGCATCAAGCTCCTTTCTTATGAGGTTCATGGTTTCAATATCGTGGAGTCCCATAAGGTCGAAACGGAAACCGTCAATCCTGTATTCGCGCACCCAGTACTTCACCGAATCGACGATGAATTTTCTCACCATGGACCTCTCAGAGGCGGTTTCATTGCCGCATCCCGAGCCGTTGGAATACCGGTTGTACAGGTCGGTGCGGTAGTAATAGCCCGGCACGATCTTGTTAAAGTCCGACTCAAGGGTCTTGTATGTATGGTTGTAGACCACATCCATAACCACGCCGATACCTGCATCCTTAAAGGCCTTGATCATCTGTTTCAGTTCCTTTACCCTGACCGAGCCATCCTCCGGATCGGTGGAATAGGAACCGTCGGGCACATTGAAGTTGACCGGGTCATATCCCCAGTTGTACTGCGGTTGATCCAGCCTGGTTTCATCAACTGTGAAGAAATCGAAAATGGGCATGAGATGGACATGGGTAACCCCAAGCTCTTTAAAATGGGAGAGGCCGGTGAGCTCACCCTGTGGAGACCTGGTTCCTGTTTCGGCCAGTCCCAGGAACTTGCCCTTCATCTTTATTCCCGAGCTTTCATGGATGGTCGCGTCCCGGATATGAACCTCGTACAGGACCGCGTCGGTGGGGCTGTCAAGCCTTATATATCCCGTGTTTTCCCAGCCCGGGGGATTGGTACGGTCAAGGTCGATTATCATGCTCCTGCGGCCGTTGACCCCTGATGAACGGGCATAGGGATCGGCTGCCTCAAGGGTCATGCCCATTACAACAACCGTGTATGTATAATACTTGCCTGCAAGATCCCCGGGTATTCTTGCAACCCATGTGCCCTGAAGATCGCGGACCATCGGTTCCACGGTTATAAGGTTCGGACCGGATCCCTTTTCGAAGAGATTCACATATACCGCGTTGGCGATGGGGGCCCACACCCTGAAGAAGGTTGCCTCAGGCGTCCAGCGTGCCCCCAGGTCGTCCCCGGTATAGGTGAACTCGTTCTCAAACTCATGGGTGTCATACAGCATGCCGTAGGCCACCGCGCCTATGCGGAAGCCGGGCTTTACAACCATGTAGGAACTTCCCATAACCATGTCTTTCTCAAGGGAAATGAGGAAGTCACGGGCGCCCCTGATCTGGGTCACGTGGCGGATGGGGACCTCAAGCCCGTTTTCAAGTACCTTGAAGGGCTCCTTGTGCAAAGGGGCAGTGGCGGGAGCCTGGAGCCTGACATGTATCTCCCGGAAATTCTGGAACACCGCCGTTTCAAATCCGGGTGTGAGGCACAAATCCTTCTCGGAATACATGATGTCCACGGTATCCTGCACGATATATATGTCCGCTGTCTTTGTCCTTGCGTCGTCTCCGATATGAAAATAACGGTCTATATGGAGATCCCTTTCATGCCAGCCTCCCCGCCGGACGATAATCCCGGCGGTGCTGCCCGTGAAGGATGAAACATCCACTTCGGCCACCATTGCTATCCTGCCTGGATCCTGGTTCAGCACCTCCTGGTATTTGAAACTGTGGAGGGAGCCTTCATGGCCCATTTCCCAGATCCACAGGTCCCAGCCGGTATAATCCTGATCATATCTGTAATAGTGTATCCTCAGCATATCCGCCATGTCACGGCCACAGGCTATTTCCGGCCTGCGGCAATACTGTGAAACCTTTCGTCTGTTTTATATTGTATATATTATAACCTTAGATGCGTTTCTGTTGTATAAATTCTTACTTAAAGCAACTTGACACCGATATATTAAGGGGGTATAATAGTTTCGTCCTTTAGTTTATCACATTAGCGTGATAAAGTGATAGGGTAATAATGTAATAAAGTAATGAGGTAAGAGACATGAAGCGGTGGAGCATATATACGCCTGAAGGGGTGCAGGATATACTGTTTGACCAGTGCCGGATTAAAAGGAGACTGGAAGCCGGCTTGAGGAAGCTGTTCACAAGCTATGGGTACATGGAGATGGAAACCCCCACCATTGAGTTTTATGACGCCTTTGGCGGTGAGCTGGGCCTTATGAGGCAGGAGAGCATGTACAAGTTCTGCGACGCAAAAGGAAGGCTTCTTGTCCTGAGACCTGATATGACCATTCCCATTGCAAGGGTTGTGGCTACAAAGGTCAAGGATGAGTCCCTGCCCCTCAAGTGCTGTTATATCGGCAACACCTTCTGCTTCGACGAACTGGGGGGCGGAAGGCAGAACGAATTCACCCAGGCTGGTGTTGAGATCCTTGGGATTCGTTCGCCGGAGGCCGATGCCGAGGTTATCGCCATGGCGGTGAAAGCCGTTAAGTCCTGCGGCCTTGATAAGTTCCAGATCGAAGTAGGACAGGTGGATTTCTTCAAGGGCATTATGGAGAAATCCGGGCTTTCTGCCGACGAGGTTGAGGAAGTACGGGAAGGAATAGACAGGAAGGACTTTGTGGCAGTTGAGCAGGTTATGAACAAGTACAGGGTAAGCGATGAACTGAAAGCCCTCATAATGGATCTTCCCAGGCTGTTCGGCAACAAGGATATCCTGTCGGGCATAAGCAGGGATTACATCGGCGGGAAGGCATCTGCGGCCCTTGATTACCTGCAGAAGGTGCTGGATATCCTGGAGGACAGGGGACTGGCCAACTATGTTTCCATCGACCTGGGCATGGTCCAGAGCCTGAATTATTACACGGGAATCGTGTTCCGGGGCTATACCTATGGTGTCGGGTTCCCCATATTAAGCGGCGGGCGCTATGACGGCCTGGTGTCAAAGTATGGGAAGGATTGTCCGGCCACCGGCTTTTCCATGGGAATCAACATGATCATGATGGCCTTGGAAAGGCAGAACCTGGCGGGCAATGGAAACCCTGGAGGAATCCTGGTCACCTATGAAGAGGGAGCCCGTAAGTTTGCAGACGCCTACTGCGAGAAGGCTGTTGAAGGAGGCCTTATAGCCGAACTGGACATAGGAATGGGCGGACTTGAGGCCTGCCTCAGGTATGCCCGGGCCAAGGGGCTTGACAAGGTTGTCCTGTTCCGTGCCGACGGGACTTCCGAAGAGTTTGAAAGGGGTAAAAGACTATGAGATATATAACCATTGCCCTGTCCAAGGGACGACTTACAGAGTTGTCAATAAGCCTTCTTGAAGGAGCCGGGCTTGATTGTTCCGAACTGAAGGAAAATTCGAGAAAGCTGATACTGACCGATGAAAAAAACAAGGTGAGATTTTTCCTGGCAAAGCCTGCCGATGTGCCGGTCTATGTGGAGTACGGAGCGGCAGACATCGGGATTGTGGGGAAGGATACGCTGCTGGAGGAAGGCCGCGATCTTTATGAAGTGCTTAACCTGGGCTTTGCAAAATGCAGAATGTGTGTCGCCGGCCCAAAGGAACTGGAAGGAAAGATGGACAGCATCACCATCACGCGGGTGGCGACAAAGTATCCCGAGATAGCGCGGACATACTTCAGGCATAAGAGGCGGGAATCGGTTGAGATCATCAAACTCAGCGGGTCTGTTGAACTGGCTCCGCTGGTGGGGCTTTCGGAAGTTATCGTGGACCTGGTTGAGACAGGCAGGACCCTCATGGAGAATGGCCTTGTGGTGCTTGATACCATTGCCGATATCAGTGCCAGGATGGTGGTCAACCGTGTAAGCATGAAGATGGAGAACGAGCGCATCACGAAGCTGATCGACGCGATACGCAAACAGTTGATGTGAGAAATGGGAAGTGAGAGGATAGTTGGATCCCATAAGTACGGCTTCTAAGCCATTCATTATTTTCTCACATCCAACTTCTTACCTCTAACCTCAATTTGATGAGATTGCTTCGTCGCTGTGCTCCTCGCAATGACACATAAAGGCATTCGCTCCTCGCAATGACATACAAAAGCCTTTACGCTTAAGGACACAGCGCTGCAATGATAGCGGGACAGAACCGTCCCGGTTGTTACAATAAAACGCAATTGGTGCAGCGATATGATATGTCCCGAATGTTACAATAAGGAGGTTTCGGCCATGAGGATATATGAGTACGGCAAGGATGATATGGAAACACTTTACGCATCCCTCCGAAAACGTACTCCCGAAGGGCGGAAGGATATTGAGGAGAAAGTCTCCGAGATCCTGCGCGCCGTAAAGGAGCGGGGTGACCATGCGGTATGCGAGTATACCCTAAAACTGGACGGGGTGTCGCTTTCCGCCCGGGAACTGGAGGTATCAGAAGAAGATATGGAAAAGGCCCTGTCAGGCCTGGACAGGGACCTCAGAGAGGCCATAGAGCGGTCAGCGGCCAACATCCGGATCTTTCATGAAAGGCAGAGGGAGAACTCCTGGTTCATGACCCGGGAGGATGGAATCATTCTCGGTCAAAAGGTAACACCGCTGAGCCGCGTGGGAGTCTATGCACCGGCTGGAACTGCGCCCCTGCCGTCGACAGTTCTTATGGATGTCATTCCTGCCAAGGTTGCCGGCGTGGGTGAGATCATACTCTGCTCCCCGCCCCAGAAGGATGGTAAGGTAGATCCCGTGGTCCTGGCCTGCGCAAGGATCGCCGGCGCAGACAGGGTATTTGCCGCAGGCGGAGCCCAGGCCATAGGGGCAATGGCCTATGGCACCGGGACCATTCCCATGGTGGATAAGATCGTCGGTCCGGGAAACATCTACGTCCAGACGGCTAAAAAACAGGTTTTTGGAACCTGCGGCATTGATATGATAGCCGGTCCCAGCGAGGTGCTGGTGATCGCCGATGAAAGCGCCAACCCCGGGTATGTGGCGGCAGATCTCCTGTCCCAGGCTGAACATGACGCGCTTTCATCCGCCATCCTGGTAACCACTTCAAAAACTCTCGCCGATGCTGTGCTCAAGGCATTGGAAGACCAAATGGAGAGGCTTGGCCGGAATGAAATAATCAGGAAGTCACTGGAAGCCTACGGAGCCATTGTGTTGGCGCCCACCCTGAAGGAGGCGGTGAGCGTCTCCAACCGCATTGCTCCCGAGCATCTGGAGATTTTAACCAGGGACCCGTTCACCCTGCTTCCGGAAATACAAAACGCGGGGGCGATCTTCCTGGGCGAGTATTCTCCCGAGCCGTTGGGTGACTATTTCGCAGGTCCCAACCATACCCTTCCCACCGTGGGAACAGCCAGGTTCTTCTCGCCGCTGGGTGTTTATGATTTTGTAAAAAGGTCCAGCATAATCAGCTATACCCGGAACGCCTTCGCAGATGCGGCGCCCTATGTGGCGTCATTCGCAGAAGCGGAAGGACTCCAGGCGCATGCCGAGTCCATCAGGATAAGATGCAGAGGAATTCTATAGTATGCAGAAAGGAAAATGGTCATGAACAGGTTTTGGAGTGACATAACCAGGGAGATAACCCCCTATGTTCCCGGCGAGCAGCCGCGGGATAAGATCAGGATCAAGCTCAATACCAATGAGAACCCTTACCCGCCGTCCCCGGGTGTGATTGAATACATCAGGGAAATGGCAAACAGCGATCTGCGCCTTTATCCGGATCCGGACTCAAAGGTCTTGTGCGAAACAGTGGCGGAATTCTATGGGCTGTTTCCCAGCCAGGTGTTTCCGGGAAACGGTTCCGACGAGATACTGGCCTTCGTGTTCCAGGCTTTCTTCGGTCCGAATGACCTGATTGCCTTCCCGGATGTGACCTACAGCTTTTATCCCGTATATGCGGGCCTGTACCGCATCCCTTACAGGGAAGTACCGGTGCGGGAAGATTTTTCAATTGATTTTTCGGATTATCCACAGGGGCTCAAGGGCATTATCTTTGCAAATCCAAATGCCCCCACCGGGTTATATATGACGCCGGAAGAGATTGAAAAACTGCTCAGGTCAAGGCCCGACACCCTGGTTGTGATGGACGAGGCCTACGTGGATTTCGGGAACGAGTCGGCGGTTCCTCTTGTGAACAAATATGACAACCTGCTGCTGGTGCACACCTTGTCCAAATCAAGGTCCCTTGCAGGTATGAGGGTAGGTCTTGCCATGGGTCACCCTGAACTGATCGAGGGCTTGAACCGGATCAAGAACTGCTTCAATTCATATACCATGGACAGACTGGCCCAGGCCGCCGCAATACGCGCATTTGAGGATGATGATTATTACAGAGAAATAAACCGGAGAATCATAACCGAGCGTGAAAGGTTCAAGGAAACCCTGAGGAAAATGGGCATACCATGCACCGATTCAAAATCCAATTTTGTATTCCTGACCCTTCCCGGCATCAAGGGGCCTGACGCCTTAAGGCTTCTAAGGGAGCAGGGCATCCTGGTGAGAAATTTTGCCAGGCACCCCAGGATCGCGGACTGGCTCAGGATAACTATTGGCACAAAAGAGGATATGGACAGGGTTGTGGAAGCCATCATAAAGATCATGGAACGGCAAGTCTCACAGTGATATAATGAAAAAAACCTATTGAAATGGCGGGGTGAGTTTGTTGAGAAAAGCGGATATTGCCAGAAAAACTAAAGAAACGGATATAAGGCTTGTTCTGAACCTTGACGGCGAAGGCAGGTGCACTGCTGCGTCAGGCATAGGGTTTCTGGACCATATGCTGAACCTTTTTTCAGGACATGGCCGCTTCGACCTGGAACTCAGATGCAGCGGCGACCTGGATGTGGATACGCACCACACGGTAGAGGATACGGGCATTGTCCTGGGGAAGGCCATCTCCGAGGCATTGGGCGCCCGTGAATCCATAAAGAGGTATGGAAGCGCGCTGATTCCGATGGATGAGTCCCTGGCCCAGGTAGCCCTGGACCTTTCCAACCGGCCCTACCTTTATTTTGACGTTCCTTTCAACAATCCGCAGGTGGGCGGGATGGAAACCGAGATGTTCGAGGAATTTTTCCGCGCCCTGGCTGTCAATGCCGGCATGACCCTGCATATCAGCGTTCTGCACGGCAGTAACAACCACCACATAATAGAAGCCGTATTCAAGGCATTCGCAAGGGCACTCAGGGAAGCGGTTACCATAGATCCGTCCATAAAGGGTGTCAATTCCACAAAGGGCACGCTTTGAGGCAATGTGAACCGCAGCGCATCATACCCGCAAACATATAAACAGATGGAGGAATACAGGATGCTTGTTCGAAACACTGATTTCATTGATCTTCCCGTTTTTGTCAGGGGCAAGGTCAGGGATGTCTATGAAGTTGGAGACGATATGCTCCTCATGATAGCCACCGACAGGATATCGGCTTTTGACGTGGTGTTCAATGAATTGATACCCAACAAGGGCAAGGTTTTAAACAGCCTGTCGGCCTTCTGGTTTGATTTCTGCAGCGATATAATCGGGAATCACCTGGTAACTACAGATGTTTCCGAGTATCCCATGGGCCTGTCCAAATTCAGGGAGGAACTCCAGGGCAGGTCCATGCTGGTGAGAAAGGTTAAGATGGCGGAGGCCGAATGCATCGTCCGCGGTTATTTGGAGGGTTCAGGCCTTAAGGACTACAGGGCTACCGGCGAGATATGCGGGATTAAGCTGCCTGAGGGATTAATGCAGGCCGATAAGCTTCCCGAGCCCATTTTCACCCCATCCACCAAGGCAAGTGAAGGGCACGATATCAATGTCAGCTTTGACTATGTGGAGAACAGGATCGGCAAGGAGCTTGCGGCAGAATTAAGGGAAAAGTCCCTTGCCCTGTACCGCAAGGCCTCAGAATATGCCCTGAGCCGGGGCATTATCCTTGCCGACTCAAAGTTTGAGTTTGGAATCCTCGACGGCAGGCTTGTGGTGGCCGATGAACTGTTTACCCCCGATTCCTCGAGGTTCTGGGACCTCTCGGACTATAAGCCGGGCCAGCCCCAGAAGAGCTTTGACAAGCAATACCTGCGGGAATACCTGGAGACCCTTGACTGGGACAAAAAACCGCCTGCTCCAACGCTTCCTCCCGAGGTTATAGAAAAGACCGAGAAAAAATACATCGAAGCCTATGAACGCATTACAGGAAAGAAGTTTGAGCCATGATCGCCATTGTGGATTATAACGCGGGAAACATCAGAAGTGTCCAGAGGGCCTTTGAGTACGCCGGCGCAGACTGCCTGATCACATCCTCACCGGATGAGATCCTGTCCGCCGATGGTGTGATACTGCCGGGTGTCGGCGCCTTCCGTGACTGCTTTGGCAACCTGGAGCAGAGAGGCCTGGACCGGGTGGTTTGCCAGTGCATCGGGAAGGGCATGCCCTTCCTGGGTATATGCCTGGGATTCCAGATGCTGTTCGAATACAGTGAGGAGAATGGAACAGACGGCGGGCTGGTTAAAGGCATGGGTGTCTTTAAAGGCGCGGTCAGGAGGTTCCCGCCGGGGATGGGCCTTAAGGTGCCCCAGATCGGATGGAACAGCCTTGATAGGGCCAGGGATTGCGTTTTGTTTGACGGATTGCCCACCAAGCCCTATGTCTATTTTGTCCATTCCTACTATGTGGACGCGAAGGACAGGTCCCTGGTGGCTGCCCGGTCACAGTATGGATTACTGTTTGATGCGGCGATAGCCAGGGACAGGATCTTTGCTGTGCAGTTCCATCCCGAGAAGAGCGGTGATGTCGGGATCATGATAATAAAAAACTTTCTGAAGGTGGTATACGGCGTATGATAATATATCCGGCTGTGGATATCAGAGACGGCAAATGCGTGCGCCTGAGGCAGGGCAGTTACAGCGATATGACGGTGTACGGGGATGACCCCGTGGAGATGGCTCTTCGATGGCGGGAAGCGGGTTCTCATTTTCTTCATGTGGTGGACCTGGACGGCGCCAGGGGGCAGGGAAAAAACAACAGGGACATCATCGGGAGGATCATAGAGGCCCTTGATATTCCCGTGCAGACCGGCGGCGGTATCAGGACCATGGAGGATATAGACGAGGTCCTGTCACTGGGGGCGGCCCGCGTTATACTGGGTACCTCTGCCGTAAAAAACCCCGGGCTCGTTGACCAGGCTGTTTCCAGATACGGCAGCAGGATAGCAGTGGGCATAGACGCTAAAAACGGTCTTGTTGCCATTGAGGGTTGGGAAAGAACCAGCCCGTACACTGCCGTTGAGTTTGCCAGGCACATGGAAAAGATGGGTGTGGAAACCATCATCTATACCGATATCGCAAAGGACGGCATGCTTACAGGTCCGAATTTTGAAGCCATGGATGAGATGCAGCGGTCGGTTTCGATGTCGGTCATCGCGTCAGGCGGCATAAGCAGCATCAATGACCTTGTCCGGTTGAAAAAGATCGGTATGGCCGGGGCTATCGTCGGAAAGGCCATATATACAGGGGCCATTGATCTGAAAGAAGCCCTGGAAAAGGTATGACCGAGGGAATAAAGTTATTTTCGCGGAACAAAACCGAAGACTTATGGATGAAGGTGGTATCGATATGTTAACCAAGAGAATAATACCCTGTCTTGACGTACATAACGGCCGCGTGGTCAAGGGCGTAAAATTTGTTGACCTCGTTGATGCCGGCGATCCTGTAAGCTGCGCCGCCGCCTATAACAAGGCTGGAGCGGATGAACTGGTGTTTCTGGATATTACAGCCTCCCACGAGGCCCGGGATACCATGGTGGACGTGGTGGCCAGGGTGGCTGAACAGGTTTTTATCCCATTTACCGTTGGCGGCGGTATCAGGACAGTGGAGGACGTGCGCCGCATCCTGCTGGCGGGAGCCGACAAGGTCGGGATCAACTCTGCCGCGCTTAAAAGACCCGAACTGATATCGGAGGCGGCCATGCGTTTCGGCAGCCAATGCGTGGTGGTAGCCATCGACGCGAAGAAAAGGGCCGATGGTTCCGGTTGGGATGTATATATCAACGGAGGACGCATCAATACCGGAAGGGATGCTCTTGAATGGGCTGTTGAGGCCGAGAAGCTGGGAGCCGGTGAAATCCTTCTCACCAGCATGGACCGGGACGGCACGAAGGAGGGCTATGACATCGAGCTGACCAGGACCATTTCCGATGCTGTAAATATTCCTGTCATCGCTTCAGGGGGAGCCGGCGCCAGGGAGCATTTCAGGGATGCAATTGTCCAGGGCCATGCGGATGCGGTGCTGGCAGCCTCATTATTCCATTTCGGAGAACTGAGCATACCTGATCTGAAGAATTGGCTCAAAAGCGAAGGTATTGAGGTAAGGCTCTGATATGCCCGCTAAAATTAATTGATAAAAAAATAACAATGATGATATAATCATTATATACCAAAGCCAGGGGACATTGACGAAGAACCGGATTTTCTCCTGCAGCTTACTTTGTCAGTAAGGGGTTGATATCTGAATGCCGGAAGAAAAGAAGATATCCATGGCCGTTATCAGAAGGTTGCCAAGATATTTTCGTTATCTCCACGATCTCATCAAGATGGACATTAAGCGGATTTCCTCAAGAGAACTCAGCGAGCGGATGGGTATAACCGCTTCCCAGATCAGGCAGGATCTTAACTGCTTTGGAGGCTTCGGACAGCAGGGATATGGCTACAACGTAGAGTCCCTGTTCAATGAGATCAGCAGAATCCTGGGTGTGGACAACCGGTTTTCCTGCATCATAATCGGCGCGGGAAATATGGGTACTGCTCTTGCAAACTATGAAAACTTCAGGAATAGAGGGTTTGACATTATTGCCATCTTTGATGTGGATCCGAGAAAAATAGGCGGCACGGTCAATGGGATAGAGATAATGTCCATGGATTCGCTGGAAGACTTCGTAAAGGAGCATAAGGTGGATATAGCCATGCTGACCGTCCCCAATACGCATGTTACCGAAGTGGCTGAAAAGGTTACAAGCCTCGGAATAAAGGGGATCTGGAATTTTTCGCCCCATGAGCTGCGGCTTGGAAACGGTGCGATTATTGAGAACGTGCACCTGAGCGATAGCCTGATGGTACTCGGGTATCGCCTCCGGAGCGCGGGTTACTGAATCTGTGTATATTAAAAAACGGGCTGTCACATAGACAGGTGCTCGTAAAACAGTAATCCAGCAAGAATGCAAATTATGGGCATCTGTCACGCAGGATTGGGCAAACAAAATACGCTGTACTCAACAAAAGAACTGAGTACAGCGTATTTTTTTGCTTATTTGTGTTTCTTCTTGCCTTTTCCGTGGGATTGATAAGGACTTGCCTTGCCTCGCTGGCTGATTGGACTTTTCATGTGCTTTGACAGTTTGAGGACTTCAATCAGATTGACGAACTGCTCTTTGGTGATGGCATCATAGTCAATGCCAAAGGTTGTCAAGAAAGCCCGTGCTTTCTTTTCCTCTGCACTGCCCTCGAAATTCATAGCCGCTTGTAATTGATTTTGCATCTGTGTCGCTACGGAAGGTTCGTCTGCCGTAGTCGTATCGGGCTTGTGATCTTCCCGAATGTCACGGAGAATATCAGTCAGGTCACGGGAAACCACATGGCCGAAATATTCGTCCTCCTGCACTTGCGCCAATTCCAATGTACGAAGGTGCAAATCATCCTGATTGTCCGCTTGCTTGGCAAGCAGCATCTGCCGCACCGCTTCCAGCATGGCATTCATGTCATTGACCCGCATATCTGCGATCCTGTCCACATAAATCTCTGCGTCCAGCATCATGCGCTGAAAATCTTTGTGGCAGAGGATTTCTGACAGCAGCCGGCGATTGTATTTACCGGCTTTTAATATATCAATCGCATCGTCACTCAAATGCAGAGCCGCAAGCTCTGTGTTTGGGTGATTTTTGTTTTCAGCCATGCCCAGCAGATAATCCGCAGATACGCCATAGAACTTTGCCAGCGTTACGATGGCATAGGGACTGATGTCCCGGACTTCATCACTCTCATATTTGCCGAGTGCGGATTTTGAAAGCCCAGTTTGCTCCGCAAGCTGTTCCAACGTCAATCCCTGTGCTACCCGCAAATCCTTTAATTTCTCCTGTATGGTTAAGGCTGTATTCATTGCCGTATCCCCTTTCACCTGTCAATGCCTGTTTGCATATTCAGTATAGCACGGCTTGTCCATAAGCGTGGAAATATTCGTTTTTTGCCCCGGTTTTCCATCCTTTAGGATATACGGGAACGGGCGTGCTTTTTCGCTACAATGTACCTGTCAACAGACATTTGCAGCTTGAAAATTGCATGACCGTCCGAATGGGATATGCCGACTGGTGAAGCATCGCCATGATACCGCAACTTGTGGACATTGTGTCCACAAGTGCGGGGAGCGTGCCAAAGCCGGGGATACGCCGGGTGAGATGACCGGGCCGGAACGGCATTCGGGGAGAACGGCGCTAAAAAAGCAAGGCTTAAATCAAGGGAAGTGAAATCCGCGAACAATCGCTTTCTTTCCTATCCCTATCCACATCAAAGAGCGTTGTACTGCAAAGCGAACACAGTTTGCAGGTACGCTTGCATTTTCGCATTTTTACGAAATGCCGCACAGAACAGCAAAACCGAACAAGCCCCTGTATGAACAGGGCATCATAGGCGGCAATCTGAACGGAAATCCGTGTTCACAAAAACCATGCTTTGCGGCGAATGAGTATCGTCTATCGGCGCGCCCATTTTACCGCAGAGCAAACAAAAAAAGGAGGACATTTACTCACATGAAAAAGAACGAGAATTACAGGAACGAAATCAAATCCTACATTGTCCGGGCTGGTATGACCATGAGCGAGGTGGTTGACTATCTTGCGGACGAGTACGGCTGGAGCAGCAGCGTCCCCAACCTGTCTGGCAAGCTCAAGCGCGGCTCACTCCGCTACGGCGAGGCCGTGGAGCTGGCCGACGCGCTGGGCTATGACATTGTCTGGCAGAAGCGCCGGGAGGTGAAATAATATCGCTACTACTACTTATGGATACATCCGTGTCAGCAGCCGCGACCAGAACGAGGATCGGCAAATTATCGCTCTGCATGAGGTTGGTGTGCCGGATTGCAATGTTTTTATGGACAAGCAGTCCGGCAAGGACTTCAACCGGCCTCAATACAAAAAGCTCCTCCGCAAAATGAAAAAAGACGATCTGCTCTATATCAAGAGCATCGACCGTCTGGGGCGAAACTATGAGGAAATATTGGAGCAATGGCGGGTACTGACAAAAGGAAAAGGCATCGACATCGTGGTGCTGGATATGCCGTTGCTGGATACTCGCCGGGGCAAAGACCTGATGGGAACCTTCCTTAGTGACATTGTACTGCAAGTGCTGTCCTTCGTGGCAGAGAACGAGCGGACAAACATTCGGCAGCGTCAGGCAGAGGGCATTGCGGCAGCAAAAGCAAGAGGTGTACGGTTTGGGCGTCCGCCCAAACCCTTACCCGACAATTTTCACAATGCTTACCAGAAATGGAAAAATGGGAAAACCACAGGCACCACTGCGGCAACGGAATGTGGAATGCCTCTTGCCACCTTTCGCTATCGGGCATCGATTTACGAAAAGGCCAAGTTGTTGTAATGAGGATAGATTTACAGGAATGTGTACCTTTTTGTGGGCAATCACCGGCAGTTGCACCATTCACCCAAAAATGAACAATTTTGTCAAATAGATATGGAAATATTACCCGACCCGTGGTACAATAAAAACAGTACCTATAAACCACGCATTACAAAAAGGTTACACATTTTAATCATGGGAGGATTTGAGATGAAAAGATTGGCGACATTACTGATTTCACTTTCCTTACTACTCTCTCTTGTAGCTTGCGGTGGTGAATCAACTCCAAGCAATGCTGGCGCAGCCTCGGTTTCTGCAAGTTCTGGTGAACTCTCTGAAAACGAGAGCGCGGAAGAAAGCAAAGGCGAAGAAGTCACTTTTGAAGAAATTACTGTCGTAGATAACGAACAGTGTTTAATCAAGATTACAGGAATTGAGCCTGACAATATGTGGGGATATACACTAAAAACATATTTAGAAAACAAATCCGCTGACAAAACCTTTATGTTTTCTGTTGATTCTGCCGCAATAAATGGTGTCCAAGCTGATCCTTTTTTTGCTACTGAAGTTGCAGCAGGAAAAAAATCTAATGAGGAGATAAGTTTTTCCGACTCCAATCTTTCTGCCAACGGCATTGACGATTTTACAGATATTGAACTTTCTTTTCGGGTATATGATTCCAACGATTGGTCTGCGGATAGCGTTGCAAGAGAAACTGTTCATGTCTATCCTTTTGGTGAGGAAAGCGCAACTGCATTTGTAAGGGAGAACCAATCTACCGATACCGTGGTTGTTGATAACGACAGTGCTACTGTGATTGTGACAGGTTACAGCGAGGACAGCATCTGGGGTTATACGGTCAATCTTTATCTGATAAACAAGACCGACAAGGAATTGACATATAGCGTAGACGAGGCATCTGTCAACGGATTCATGGCCGACCCATTTTGGGCATCTTCTGTAAGCGCTGGAAAAGTTGCATTTGCGTCTATGTCGTGGTCTACCTCTGATTTTGAGGAAAATGATATTACAACTGTCGAAGAAATCGAAATGAAACTAAGGATCTACAATTCTGATGACTGGTCCGCAGACGATATATTCAATGAAACCGTTACGCTGAATCCCTAATGAAATGAGGTCTTTAAAATGAAAAAGAGCAAATTATTGTTGGCATCTGGCATTATTGGTACGCTCTACTTAATCTATCTGATTTCCTATTTTTCTGGTGGGGTCGTTTCTACTGATGGCGCAGAGGCCATTGGTGCCGGTATTGCAGCCGCATTAGTCACGCCGCACATGGTATGTGTAGGAGTTGCTGTCATCTTTAACTGGTTGGGTTGGGCTCTGAAAGCACGCTGGGCTGCTTTAGTTGCGGGTATCATGTATGCTGTGTCCATTGTATGTATGTTTATGTATGCCATGTTTGTGGTTCTTGAAATGATTTTCTGTTTTGTGGCTTTTGCGAAGATGAAGCACAAAACGGATGATTCTAATAAGACCCCAGTGGAATAATCCAAAGGGCGCACTTCTATACATGACCTTGCGGCCTGTATCGTGCGCTCTGCGAGGCAGCAGCCCAGACTGGTGAAGTCTGGGCTGTTTTGCGTCGCTGCGCTCCGAACAAGGGGCTGCGCACCCTTGCGCTGCTTTGCAGCTATCCCCGCGCACCCTCCGGAAAGATACACCCGCTTTGTGTCTGTATCTTTCCGGCGGGTCTGGCGACCGCATACCGAGCTTATCCTAACATATGACCGTTTTGCCTTTTCGGGCAAAGCGGTCTTTTCATTTTTGCTTGAAGGAGGATTTTATGAGCGTAAGCGTCAAAGAAACCCTCACATAGTATATCGGTTGTGTAGTTGATACAATCACAGTAAAACAAGTTGAAAAAGTTGAAAAAGTAGGCCAACTTTTTCAACCAGGAATGGAGTGATTG
>Ga0134098_1000664_pt1 | contig 33784 bp, 30 predicted proteins | sample 9_3taG_FD_94456 | JGI IMG/M metagenome (GOLD analysis project Ga0134098, IMG submission 94456) | Switchgrass degrading microbial communities from high solid loading bioreactors in New Hampshire, USA - 9_31_10_142_A3 metaG | ecosystem: Engineered > Bioreactor > Semi-continuous > Anaerobic >... | reverse complement strand
CTGCGTGACCGCATGCTCCCCGGCTCGCCGGTACCAGGCGGCTGCCTTTTCGTTCTCTCCGGCCTGCTCGTAATGCCCGGCGATAACAGACGCCCGCTCTGAGGCGCGCTGGCTGCGGGTGGTCATTTCCTCCAGCCAGCGTGCTGCTAGCGCGTGGTAATCCCTCCGCACCCGCCTGAGTACGCTTTCGTAAATCACGTCGCGGAACAGCGCATGGCGGAAGACATATTCTTTGCTGTTCTCAAAAGTGGACTGCTCGCGGGCGTAGATGATTTCGCGCTTGCGCAGCTGGTCCAGCCGCTGGCTGATTTCATCCGCTGTTCTGGAGAACACCTTCAGTTCAGCGCTGTGATTGTAAATGTAGGCCACAGCCTGGTCCCAGAAAATACGCCCTACAACGGCAGCCGGCTGGAGGAGCAGGCGTTCTTCCTGCGGCAGGCTGTCGTAGCGCGCCTGGATCATCTCGGTCAGCGTTGATGGGACGTGTACGCTCGAGAGCCGGGTGAGGTCCACCTGCCAGTGGTCGCCATCGCGCAGGATGACCTCCTCTTCCAGCAGCATTTTGACCAGCTCTTCCATGTAGTAAGGGTTACCTTCGGCGCTGTCCACCAGCAGCCTGCGCAGCCGGTCGGGCACCGGATCCAGCTTCTGTAATATTTCGTCCGCCAGGCGCCGGCTTTCTGCTTCGGATAGGGGGCCGAGCTTCATGATGAGCCAGGAGTCCCTTCCTTCTATCCATTCGGGCCGTCGTTCAAAGAGGCGCGGGCGGGCCGCAGCGATGATCAGCAGGCGCTGCCCCTCGAACGGCCCGGAGACCATCTCCAGCAGGTCGAGTGACGGGTCGTCGGCCAGGTGCAGGTCTTCCAGCAGGATCACGACCGGGTTCATTCGCGCCTGGGATCTGAAATACCGGGTCAGGTGTTCCAGCGCGCGCTGGTGAAACACTTTGCTGTCGCTCTTCACTGGCAGCAGGTGGGGGCTGTCGCTGAAATCAAAGCCCAGGAGCTGGCCGATAAAATGTGCGGCCTCCTCGTCGCCAATGCCCTGCTCCATCTTCTGGCGCACTGTCTCCAGCGGGTCGCTGTCCTGAATCTGGAAACGGGTGGAGAACACATCCCTCGCCAGGGAGTAGGGCTGCTTCTGCAGGTAAGGACTGGCACGACCGCGATAGTAAAAGATATATTCGGGCAGCAGCTCAAGCCAGTTTTCCAGCTCGTACAGCAGGCGCGATTTCCCCACGCCGGCCTCGCCGACGATGAAGATGGTGCGGTGGATACCCTGTTCTTTGGCTTCGTTGAGCGCCTGCTTCAGCGTTTGCAACTCTTCTTCGCGCCCGATCAGGCGTGTTTCGATCCCTTCGATGCTGCGCTCGACCAGGCGCAGCACCAGCGGCTTGGAGCGCAACACCAGGTACACCTGAATGGGGTTCTGAATCCCTTTGACCTGCACCGGATCCATTACCTTGACATCGAAGACACCGCGCACGTGGCGGTAGGTGCTGTGGGAGATCAGAATGCCGTTGATCGGTGCAATAGTCTGCAGGCGGCTGGCCAGGTTGACGGTTTCGCCCACCACTGCGAAATCGCTGCCCACCCTTTCACCGGATAGACTGACCACCGCCTGACCGGTGTGGATGCCCACACGCATGGACAGCGAGATGCCGTGCGATTTTTCCAGTTCATTGTTGAGATCCTGCAGCGTTTCACGCATGGCCAGGGCCGCCCGGATAGCCCGTTCAGGGTCATCCTCCTGTGATACCTCCAGGCCGAACACCGCCATGACGGCATCGCCGATAAATTTTTCAATCCTCCCGCCGTAGTGCTGAATGCAGGAAGTCCAGCGTCTGAAGTAGTCTCCCAGGATCTCGCGCATATCCTCGGCATCGATGCGCTCCGAAAGGGCAGTAAACCCGACCAGGTCGGCGAACAGCACGCTGATCAGTTTGCGCTGTTCGTGTACGGTCTGCTTTTGAAGGGAGGCCAGTTTCTCCTGCAGCGAGGCCAGGGCAGTATCGACCACCTCATCGCCCAGGATGGCGCGCTGGCTTTCCAGGGCGGCAATCGCCTGCCGTAATTGTTCCAGTTCGTCCATTGCGTCTCTTTCTCTGGATGGGTGGTTATGCAGTGCGTTTCAATGTCACCAGCGTGACATCGTCTTCCTGCTCCCAATTGGGCCCGGTAAAGGAAGACAGCTCTTCTAACAGGTAACCAGCCAGCCGTGTGGGCTCAGCATAGCTGGCGACGATTTTCTGCATGCGCTCAAATCCGAACATTTCTCCCTGGGGGTTGTGCGCTTCGACGATGCCATCACTATAAAAGACCAGACTGTCCCCGGGCTCCACCACCACCTGAACCTCCTCATAGGACAGCCCCGGCAGCAGCCCCAGGGGCATGCCTCGGGCGCGCAGTTCGACGGTCTCGCGCACGCCGTGCTTCTGGTACGGGTAGTTGTGCCCGGCGTTCGCAAAGACGAGGCGGCCGCTGTGCGGATCCAGGATGGCCAGCAGGCAGGTGACGAACATGTGCAGCGGCATATCTTCCACCAGCAGTTCATTCGCCTGGGCCAGGAGTGCGCCGGGGGAAAGACTCCCCGATGCGGCCGCGCTCAGCAGGATCGAGCGCAGCGTGCTGCGGGTGATCGCCATCACCAGGGCGGCCGGCACCCCTTTGTCGGTCACATCGCCCACTACAATCCCCAGCCGGCCTTCTGGCAGCGGGAAGAAGTCGTAGAAGTCGCCGCTGACGGCGTGCGCGGGCCTCCAGAAGGCCTGCACGCTCCAGCCCGGCAAACGGGGTAGCTCCTTGGGGAGGATCTCCTCCTGGATCCTGCGCGCCATGGCCAGCTCATGTTCGAGCTTCTCCTGTTCGATCAGCTTCTCCTGGGCCGCTTTTAACTCCTGGTAGGCCAGGGCAAGCTGGCGGTTTTTCTCCTGCAGCTCCTGGATGGTTTTGTTTTCAGAGTTGCGCAGTCGTTCGCCCATCTCCTGCATCACACGCAGCGCGAGCAGCGGCTGGCGGTGCAGCAGCGGTTCGAGATCGGAAAAGTCGATTTCCAGCAGGCGCACAAAAGTCTGCGCGCGGGCACTGGCCGAACGCAGGTGCTGTTCGTAGAGCATGCTCATCTCACCCAGGAAGTCACCCGGCCCTAACACGGCCAGCAGGTGTTCTTCGGGTGTGCCCATCGCTTTTAATACTTCCACCTGGCCTTCGATGATGATCGAAAACCGGTCGGTCGGGTCGTCCTCACGGAAAATCAAAGTTCCCGGGGGGCATTCGTAGGTGTGTAGAACCTTCGAGAGGTTCTCCAGCTCCTCCGGCGGAAGCGAAGCAAACAGGGAGACTTCCCTGATCAGGCTGTTCATGGGGCCTGCAGTTTCCTTTCGCGGTTGATCTTCAGCCCGTGAATGAATGCGGTCAGTTCCCGGTTGCTGCTGGTTCTTGTCGGATGTGCGGCGGTCTGCCAAGACTAATCAATCATCCCCTTACCATCTTGCCCGTATGAGCGAGCCCTGGATGCCAGGGATGATGTACACCCCCTGATGGCAGCATGGTTCACCCGGTATTCCCGGACTTCGCGAGGCAATTTTTGCGGATATATTATAGACGATTAGTCTTTTATTGACAAAGGGAGATGGGATGGGCGAGCAGGGCGGACTGATATTAAAAAAACTGCTTATTGACAAATCGGATAAATTATCTATAATATGCATATATCCGCATAAGCGGGTAATGAACATAAGCAGTCAGGGTGGAAAGGAGGTGCGCTATGCCCCTTGAAGAAGTATTCGAAACCGTCGTCAGAGCGCCGCTGGTCCGTGCATCACTGGAGCCCGCTACCAATGCGCTGTACAGCCTGTCTCTGCTCGACCGGGCCAGCTATCTCTCCGGTCTGGGCGACTGGGTTACCGACACCCTGCAGAGCATGACACCCGAGGAGGTTGAGCGTAACCGCATCGTGACAAACGGGCTCTATCTGGCGGTTATGCCCCGGCGGAGCTGGCAGAGCTTCAGCGCTTATCTCAAAGAGCTTGCCTCCGCGCCCCCTGAGAGGCTGCAGGATAAGCTGCTGGATGCTTATCTGGAGAAGGTCCGCCTGGCTGCCGGCCCTGGCGCAGCACAGGATGAACTGCCAGACAAACAGTATCTGCTGTCGTCGGTCGATCGCTACATTGCCTTTCTGCGCAGCCACTTTTCCGCTCCCGATCTCGACGAGGAGGTTGAGGAGAAGGCGTACTCATATGTGATCGACCCGCCGCGCATGCAGAACCTGATTGTGACACACCTGAGAGAGATGTGGGACCGCTACCTGGCGGTCGAATGGCGGCGGGTGGAGCCGATGCTCCAGGATGTGGTGAAAGCCTTCCGGCAGATCGACTTCAGCGGCAAGAGCCTGCTGGAGATCGGCAGGATTGTCACCGGGCAGAACCTGGATACCCAGAAATGGGAACGCTACATCCGCAATGCCACCAGGTTTGTGTTCATCCCTAACCCGCACATCGGACCCTACCTGGGCAAAGTGCACAGCGGTGACACGCTGCAGATCCTCTTTGGAGCACGCCTGCCGGACGGAGTGGAGATGGATGCGCCAGACCTGAGCCGGAACGAACTGCTGGTGCGGCTGGGCGCGCTGTACGATGACAGTCGTCTGCGCATTCTGCAGCTGGTCGCCCGCCAGGGTGAGCTGCGCTCCCAGGACATTATGCAGGCGCTGAATCTCAGCCAGTCGGCGACATCACGTCACCTGACACAGCTCACCGCCACCGGTTACCTGGATGAGCGCCGCTGCGACGGAGCCAAGTGTTATTCGCTGGACGCGGAGCGTCTGGAAGACACGCTGCGCGCGCTGAGGAAATTTGTACTGCAGTATTGAGTGGAAGCTGTTGATCAAGAGACGCAGGGGGATGATGCTGCCAGTGTAGTACGGCAGTGAAAGGGAAGGTAGACGATGTTCGTGTGGGATCATACCTATCGAGTGGAACAACAGCGCCGGATCGACGAGGCAGAACAGGCGCGCCTGGCGCGCCTGGACCGGCAGCTCGCCGGTTCGAGCCTCAACCGTGTGAAGGTGCACCAGCGTTTGCTGATCTGGCTGGGAGGTGTGCTGGTCGTCTGGGGATGCCGGCTGCAGTCTCGCTACGAGGTTCTGGTGACGTCCTCTCTGGCTCCCGGGATGACACAGGCGATCATCGCCGGCGATGCCCAGAGCAATAGCACTGAACCAGCTCCCTGTACATCATAACTGCGCTTACCGTAATTTCTCCGGGCCGGCCGATTCAGCCGGCCCGGCTGCGTTTCTTGAACCGCAAAATGGTTGGTGCCAGATTTCCACTGTTCCATCGGAGGCGCCTGGCAAACGGCCTCAGCTCCCCTTCTCCCGCAAACCGGCAGCCGCTGAACCTCACCCGCGCAGCATCCTCAGCACCCGGTCATAGGACAGGGCGTAGTGCAGCAGCACAACCACTGCCAGGGTGAGGCCCCAGCCCGGCCGGCCGGCGGCGTACAGCGCCCACACCGCAGCGCTGAAATATGCGGCCTCCAGCAGCAGGCGCACCACACCTGGCACTGCTACCGGAGCCTGCCCCGGGTCGTTGGGCACGCGAAAGACGCCCCACAGCACGGCTGCAGCCAAAGGCAGGCCAGCCGCCAGTAAAAAGCGCAGCAGTCCGCTGTGCTGTGTCCAGCCCCAATATCCCAGGGCGAATAATCCCACCAGTTCCAGAAAAAAACGCAGGGCCAGGTTGAGCGGGTGATTGGCCATTCTTTTCGCTCCTTCTGCTGGATCCAAAATACCCCCTTGATCGATTGTAGATCCAATCCGGCCCATCATCACAGGATGGATCGGAATGCTGGAGGGCGGGGAGGGGAAGACGAGTGGTTATAAATTTATCTTCAGAAACCACCAACCGCCTGTTTTCTGATCTCTAGCGCACAATGATGGAAGAACTGGATCCTCCCGGGTTGGAGGAGACCACCTGGCCATCGCGCACCAGCAGGCCCTCATAAGGTCTGCTGCCCGCCTGCGCCTGCCAGCCGCTGAGCACGAACGGCAGCGGGCCGTCGGCGGGGACCCACTCTCCGTTGTACTTGCGGGCAATATGGATGTGCGTCCCGGTGGCGCGGCCGCCTTCACAGGAGGGGTGCCCGAGCGGGTCGTCCTGGTTGAGGCGCGTCCCCGGCAGTACCTGGTCCTTCTGGGCAATGTGCAGGTAAAACAGCACCCAGCCGGTCTGTTCGTACCCGTCCCCATCCAGGTCCAGCACGACGGCATTGCGCTCGGCGCGCACGACCACACCGGGTGCGGCTGCGCGTGCCCAGGCGCGCGAAACGGCGCAGGGGGGCTCGCCGGTCACAGGGGCGAAATCCAGCGCGCCGCGCGGAGTGCCCGTGTTCCAGGAGATATGCGGTCCGGCGGTCATACTCCAACGCTCGCCCGGGGCAAAGGGCAGCTCCAGCGGCGGCTGGCTGATCCCGGCGGGGAAGAGCGGCTCCACTGCAGCTGCACGCGCCCAGGGATCTCCAAACATCTGGTTGTACAGGCTGATAAATGAGCCGCCGGAGCCGTACAACGCCTGCTGCCAGTCGATTTCGCGATAAAGGGTTGCAAACAGATACTGGACGGCGACGGTGCCGGCGTTCAAGTCGGGGCTGAGGCGGGCCCTGCCGCCTTTGAAAAACTCGATCTCCTCAAGAGTGCCAGAGCGCCAGGAATAATAGGCGATGTTGAGCTGTTTGGCGGCCAGTGATAGCTCTTTGTACAGCCCGGTGTAGCCGGGTACGTAAAAACCGATGGGGTAGCGCTCTTTTTCTGCCGTCGGCGGCTGACCGAACACCCAACCGGCGCGGTATTCGAGAAAGGCCAGCAGAAACCGTGGATTGGTGGATGTCTCTGCGGCGACGCGTGCCACGATCTGATCGCCGGTCATCCATTCCCCGTCCACATTTTCGCCGTAAGTGCTCAGGTAGCCGCCTCCCCGGGCAATGAAATCGGAGATCGAGAAACCGGCGGTGGAGGGAGAGTAGATGATCTCGCTGTCTGGAAGCAGGGCGCTCGGGTAGGGCGCCGGCCCCATGGTGTTTGGGATGATCAGCGGTGTGCCGGGGTCGATCAACCCCTGCCGGGGTAAAGGCTGTGAAGCGGCGATTTGTTCCGGGCTCACTTTAAAGCGGCTTGCCAGCGCGTCCAGGTTATCCCCCGCCTGCGCGGCGTACAGGTAAACGCTGGGGTCCGGGCTGCCCTGCGGTGTGGGGGTGGGTGCGGCCAGTTCGCCGGGCGTGGCGGTTGCCAGACCCATATATGGCAATGCGGTGGCCATCAAATCGGGGTCCGGGGTGGAAGGGGCTGGCTGCCCGGTGGGGAACAACTGTGCAGCCAGAGTCTGGCGCAGGAAGCGCTCCGCCTGCGGATCGCGCCGCGCCCCCGTGGGGTAGTTGCAGGCCAGGGCTGGAAGGAGGAACAGTATAAAGAGTATAAAACCGATCTTTGATATCTTGCTGTACCGGGCTAGCGTTTGCATTTTATCTTGCTCTCAGATATACTTTTCTACTTAGAGGAGGAAAAGATGCAAACCTATGATATCACTCTGACCATTTCTCCCGACCTTCCAGTCTGGCCAGGTGACCCGCCTATTCGCCTGGAGAGAGTGGAGAAGATTGAAGAGGGGGCCAATGCCAACGTCTCTCAGATCACAATGGGCGTGCACACCGGTACACATGTCGATGCTCCTTATCATTTTCTGGGCGATGAAGGTGCCACTGTCGAAAAGCTGTCGTTGAGGATCCTTACCGGGCGGGCATACGTCCTGGAGCTGGGCAGCGATGTCGAACACATCACGCGCGCCGTGCTGGAACAGGCAGAAATTCCTCCCCGCACCCGGCGGCTGTTGTTTAAAACACGCAATTCGGCTTACTGGACGCGCGCGGATCACACCTTCCAGGAGGATTTCGCCGGACTGACCGAAGACGGCGCTCAGTTCCTCGTGGACCGGGGGGTGAAGCTCGTAGGTGTGGATTATCTCTCTGTGGCCCCCTTTAAGCAGAGCCGGCCCACGCACGAAATTCTGCTGCGCGCTGGGGTGGTCATTGTGGAAGGGCTGAACCTTTCACAGGTCTCGCAGGGGCGCTACACGCTGTACTGTCTGCCGCTGAAGCTGGCCGGCTCGGACGGGGCTCCTGCGCGGGCCATCCTGGTGGGCGTTTAAGCATTTTTTGCTCTTGTCTTATTTCACGCCCGGCCGCGGTACGGCCCCTTCCACGGGCAGGGTGTATCCGCCGTCGACCAGAATCGTCTGTCCGCGAATCATAAACGCTGCCGGTGAGCACAGAAAGGCAGCGACCTGAGCGATATCCAGCGGGGTGACCAGCCTGCCCGCAGGGGTGAGGCTGGCGGCACGCTGCAGCAGGTCTTCATCCTGCGCGGCGTCGAAATGGCGCAGGGCCTCGGTATCGACCAGGCCGGGGGAGATGGCGTTGACGACGATGTTATATGGGGCCAGTTCAACCGCCAGGTAGCGGGTGACGGCCTCCAGGGCGGCTTTACTGGCTCCAACGACGACATATTCGGGCAGCACGCGCGTGGATCCTGGGCTGGAAATGCTCACAATGGCCCCGCCGCCGCGAGCGCGCATCAGCGGTACGGCGCGCTGGGCGGCGAAGAGCAGCGCACGGGCGTTAATATTCATCGTCCAATCCCAGCCTTTGGGTTTCTGTTCCATCACCGGACGGTTGTATCCGGATGCGGCGTTGCTGATGAGAATGTCCAGGCAGCCGGCCTGGGATTCCACCGCCTGGAAGAGGGCGTCCAGGCCGGCAATCTCGCCGACATCCGCCTTCACCAGGAAAGCGTGCCGGCCCAGCGCCTGGATGGCGGCTGCTGTCTCCTCGGCCGGGCGGCGGTTGCGGAAAAAGTTGATCACCACATCCGCGCCCAGGCGGGCAAAATGCAGGGCGATGGCGCGCCCGATGCCGCGCCCTGATCCGGTTACCAGGACGACTTTATCTTGAAAGGGTAGCTGTTCGGTTATCACTGCTTTGCTGCTCCGTTGCGGATGGACAATTGAATGACTGCGTTTTTTATAGCGGCGGCCCGGTCAGGTCTGTGCTTCGGAAAATGGGAGCGCAGTCACAACCCCCTTTGTAGCCTCTTCAATCTGGCTCCCTACGGCCACGCGCGTGCCAGGTTCGTTGTTCGGCCTGCGCAGAACGGCCAGCGCAACCGGCCCCAGACGGGGAGATACCACCGCCGAGGTGACTTTCCCAACTGCTTTGCCCTCCACCCAGACGGTATCCTGCGGGTCGACCGGGCCTTCCAGCTTTAACCCCACCAGTGACTGCGTGATTTTGTCGTAGGTGATCTGGCGCGCGATCACTTCCTGTCCGGTGTAGCAGCCTTTATTGTCCGAAACAGCTGCTCGCAGTCCGGTCTCAAGGGGTGTGTAGTCTTCGGTAAGCTCATAACCGGCAGCTGGCTGGCCAGCTTCAATCCTCAGGACGAGCTGGGCCTCGGGAGACAACTCCTGCGCTCCGGCATCGCTCAGGCGCTGTACGGCCTCATCCGCTCGCTCGCTCAGAACGAGCAGCAGAAAGCCCATGCAGAACGGCTGTGGGGCAGCAATTACCAGGGCATTCAGGCCGTCCAGATCGGCTTCCAGGATTTCATTGACCCCGGGCATGCGTTCGAGCCCCAGCTGGTTGAGCAGGTCCGCTGCTTTGGGCCCGAGCAGCTCGATCTGCGTCACCCGGTCGGAGGTACTGCGCACCTCCACACGATCGTTGAAGAAGATGCGGCTGCGCAGGAAGCTGGCTGTGCGCTCACCGCTGCCTGGCAGGGTGAGTACGCTCAGGGTCTGATTTTCCGTCTGTGCGCCAGCCTTCTGCGGGTGTTCAAAGACAAAGAGCACATCCAGAATGCGCGCCGCTGGCGAGGTGAGCACGGTGAGCACGCCGCGCCCCGGCCCAACACGCCGGATGTCGTTCGAAGTCTGCCGCTGCAGAAACCCGATGCGGTCTTCTCCGCTGATCTCGAAATACCCTCCAGATGGCTGGCGGAAATATACAGCCCCCTGCAAAGCCTGTTCATAGCCTGGAAGATCTGCAGAATGATGAGCCATGTAATTCCCTCCTGTCTGGATAAAACCTGCGTGGACAAAAAGTAGTGCGCAGCCGGTTTTACTGCTGCGCACTACAGTCCAAACACCCGTACTGAACCAATAAGAAAGTTACTGCAGAGATGGAGAGGGTGATGACCGGCTGGTCATCACCCCTGTTAAGTTTCCCTGCGAATGATTGATACACAGTTCCAGATGATCGCTGGTGCGTCAGGCCGTGACCGGAACCGGTGTGCCGCTGGTCTTGGGTACGGGCGGCGGGAAAATCTCTTCGAACTCTTCGCGGGTCAGCGTTTCCTGCTCCAGCAGACGTTCGGCAACCGCATCCAGCTTGTCGCGATACTCGATCAGGATCTGGCGCGCCTTTTCATACGCCTCGCTGACCAGGCGGCGCACTTCCTTGTCGATCTGTTCGGCAACCGCCTCGGAGTAGTCGCGCTGTTCGGAGATCTCGCGGCCCAGGAAGATCAGCTCTTCCTTCTGCCCGTAGACCATCGGTCCGAGCTCTTCGCTCATCCCCAGGCGGGTGACCATGGCGCGGGCCATGCGAGTCACGCGCTCCAGGTCATTGGATGCGCCGGAGGTGATGTCGTCGAAGACCAGCTCTTCCGCTGCGCGTCCACCCAGCAGGCCGACCATATCGGCCAGCAGCTTCTTGCGCGGCATGAGGGTGCGATCCTCTTCCGGCAGCGCCATCGTGTAGCCGCCGGCCATGCCGCGCGAGATGATCGAAACTTTATGGACAGGATCAGCCTGGGGCAGGGTGTGCATCACCACTGCGTGGCCGGCTTCGTGGTAGGCCACAATGCGCTTTTCTTCCTGGCTGATCAGGCGGCTCTTCCGCTCTGGCCCGGCGATCACACGCTCGATGGCCTCTTCCATCTCGGCCTGACCGATCAGTTTCTTATTACGCCGGGCAGAGAGGATGGCAGCTTCGTTGACCAGGTTTTCCAGGTCTGCGCCCACGAAACCGGGGGTGGAGCGGGCCAGTACGCCCAGGTCCACTTCAGGATCGAGGGGCTTGCCCTTGACATGCACACGCAGGATCGCCTCGCGCCCGCGCATATCGGGGCGGTCGAGGACTACGCGGCGGTCAAAGCGGCCCGGACGCAGCAGCGCCGGGTCGAGGATGTCGGGGCGGTTGGTGGCGGCCATGATGATGACGTTGGTGTCGGTGTCAAAACCGTCCATCTCCACGAGCATCTGGTTCAGGGTCTGCTCGCGCTCGTCATGACTGCCGCCCAGACCGGCGCCGCGCTGGCGGCCCACTGCGTCGATTTCGTCGACGAACACGATGCAGGGCGAGTGCCGCTTGGCCTGGTCGAACAGGTCGCGCACACGGCTGGCGCCAACGCCCACGAACATTTCGACAAATTCAGAACCCGAAATGGAGAAGAACGGCACCCCGGCTTCGCCGGAGACAGCCTTGGCCAGCAGCGTTTTTCCCGTTCCAGGAGGTCCTACCAGCAGCACGCCTTTTGGAATGCGCGCTCCCAGGGAGATGAACTTCTCGGGCTCGCGCAGGAATTCGACCACCTCGCGGAGCTCTTCTTTGGCTTCATCCACACCGGCAACGTCCTGGAAGGTGACGGTGGGCTGGTCACCGGTGAACATGCGCGCCCGCGATTTCCCAAAGGAGAGGGCGGCGTTGTTGCTGCCCTGTGCCTGCCTGAAGACGAACCAGAAAACGCCTGCCAGGATGATGAACGGCAGGATGTAGCCCAGCGCCGTGGCAATGCCCAGCCATGCGCTCGGGGGGCGGTATTCGATCTTAATGCGTTCTGAGTTCAGATCTTCGGTGGTTACACCCAGTTCTTTGAGCTGTTCCACGAGGGTGGCGTTTGCGTCGATGTGGGTTGTCATTTCATCGCCGTCCGAGTAGATAACCCGCACGCGGTTATCATCTTCGATCAGGCGCTGCACGATTCCACGTCGAATATCCTCTGCAACCTGGTTAATATACAGAACCTCTTGGGAAGAAGCTTGCTGGTTGAAGTTGTAGACCACCATAGCGATGATGGCCACAAACAACAGCAAGTAAATGATTGAGGATCGGTTGCGGCTTGGGTTCACGTTACCTCCAATTTAGATGACAATCCGCAGAATTGTTAAGAAATTATACCAACCTCTCTACCGGACTGCCAGTCAAGAGATTAACAAAAGGAATTTTCTAACGACGTTCTAACAATTTGAAGTCGTCACCCAATTCCCCCTGCTACATTCTATCATCAAGAGCGCCGCCGCACAAACGCTTCTGATGATGTTTTTTTAATCCTAATCTCTTTGCCGCCGGTCCCAGACGAGAGCATCGATCAGCGTGTCCAGCCGGCGCAGCAGGCGCAGCAGCGCCGAGCGCACGCGAGCATAGAGGCGGTAGCGAGTCGGGTATTCGCGCCGCTGAGCGCTGAAGGGTGCGCTCCACTCGGCCACTACTGCCCCCCAGGTGAGGCCGCTGCCGAAGCCGACAAAGACGACCTTATCGCCGGGATGCAGCCGGCCCTGCTGGGCCGCTTCACAGGTGGCGATCGGGATCGAAGCCGTGGAGGTGTTGCCGTAGCGGTCCAGGTTCATCACGCAGCGCTCCATTGGAAAGTTGAGGCTGCGGGCGGCCATCTCGATGATGCGCTGGTTCGCCTGGTGGGGGATGATGAGCTGGATATCGTCCATGCTGAGGTTCGCCCTGGCAACCGCTTCCAGAGTGGCCTGGGTCATTACCCGTGTGGCGAAGCGGAAGACTTCCCGGCCGTTCATATGGATGTAGTGCAGCCCGTCGCGCACGGTCTCCAGACTGGCCGGGAGGGCGCTGCCGCCGGCCGGCAGGGTGAGCAGGTCGCTCCCCGAGCCATCTGAACGCAGCACCGAGGAGAGCACCCCCGAACGTTCTTCACCTGCCTGCAGAACGAAGGCGCCGGCGCCGTCACCGAACAGGATGCAGGTATTGCGGTCCTGCCAGTTCACCAGGCGCGAAAGGGTTTCGGCGCCGATCACCAGCGCGTTTTTCACGCTGCCCGAGCGGATCGACTGGGCTGCCATGTTGAGCGCATAGATAAAGCCGGTGCAGGCGGCCAGCAGGTCGAATGCGCCGGCTTTGGTCGCCCCGATGCGGTCCTGCACGATGCAGGCTGTGGCGGGAAAGGTGTGTTCCGGAGAAGACGTGGAGACGATGATGAGCTCCACATCGGCAGGGTTCAAGCCGGCAACGGCCAGGGCGCGCAGCGCTGCTTCCGTCGCCAGCGAAGCGGTGGTCTGGTCCTCGCTGGCAATCCGCCGCTCGCAAATACCAGTGCGCGTGCGAATCCATTCGTCGCTGGTGTCCACCATAGTTGCCAGCTCGTGATTGGTCAGCACCCGTTCGGGCACGGCCATCCCCCATCCTGTGATATGAGCGTAGGGGCTCATGCCGTTTCCTCCTCATAGCGGCTGAGGATCAGGGTTGCGTTATGGCCGCCGAATCCAAATGAGTTCGACATCACATGCCGGACGTCTGCAGGCCGGGCCTGATTGGGGACGTAATCCAGGTCGCAGGCCGGGTCTGGCGTTTCATAGTTGATCGTGGGGGGCAGGATGCGGTCCTGCAGCGTTTTGACGCAAATAACCGCCTCCAGAGCGCCCGAGGCGCCCAGCAGGTGGCCGGTCATCGATTTGGTTGAAGAAACGGGGATGTTATAAGCAAGCTCTCCAAACACGGTTTTAATCGCTGCCGTTTCGCTTTTATCATTTAACTGTGTGCTGGTGCCGTGGGCATTGATGTAATCGATCTGTTCCAGGCTCAGCCCGGCATCTTCAATGGCCTGCCGCATGCACAGCGCAGCGCCGGCGCCGTTTTCTGCCGGTGCGGTGATGTGGTAGGCGTCATTTGAAGAACCGTACCCGCTGACCTCGGCCAGGATGGTCGCCCCTCGCTGGCGCGCATGTTCAAGTGATTCGAGCACCAGGACGGCTGCACCCTCTCCCATGACGAAACCATCGCGGTGCAAATCGAAGGGACGCGAGGCGCGCTCGGGTTCGTCATTGCGCGGAGAGAGGGCGGTCATCACGCTCAGGCCGGCCATGGCAATGGGGATGATGGCGGCTTCGCTGCCCCCCGCCAGCATGACGTCGGCCTGCCCGCGGCGGATGATCTCAGTCGCTTCGCCCACTGCGTTGGTTCCGGTCGCACAGGCCGTAACGACGGCCATGTTGGGTCCTCTCAGGCCCAGATGAATGGCCACCGTGCTGGCACCCGAGTCGGGCAGCATCATCGGAACCAGGAAGGGGCTGACGCGCGAAGGCCCACGTTCCGAAAAGACCTGCATCTGTTCGAACAGCGTCCCCAGCCCGCCGATTCCGGTGCCGATCACGACGCCAATGCGATCGCGATTGTCATCCCCAACCTGCAGGCCTGAATCTTGCAATGCCTGCAGTGAAGCCCCGACGGCAAGCTGTGTAAAGCGGTCCATTTTGCGAGCTTCGCGGCTGCCGAAGAGTGCTGCGCCGTCAAACCCTTTGACTTCGGCAGCAATCTGGGTGCGGTATTCACTGGCATCGTAATGGGTGATCCGTCCGGCGCCCGACCGGCCGGCAAGGATATGTTTCCAGGTCGTCTCAACATCGTTACCTACCGGGCTGATGCAGCCCAGGCCGGTGACGACTACTCTTCTGCGCATAAATCCTCCTTTGGTATTGGCCTGCGGCAGATCCTTTTGATTTGCGCAGTTCCCGGTTTTATAACACCGCTTTATATCAAAGGACGCGATCACAGGTCAAGAATGCAGCCGCAGCTGGCTGGTTCTATTAATTGTGCAAGGTGCTTGACGCTCTAAAGGGATTGTGCTAGTATCATTGCAAATGTTAAAAAGTCGTTGAGCCCTGCACGCCAGATTAATGGAATTGATCTCAAAAAACAGATCATCGTGGATGGATATTACCATTCCACGAGCATTTTTTGGGATCGTTTCAATCCATTCCTGGCATCCCGGCCGGGATAATCGATGGAGGAACTCTATAGATGGAGAGCAAACGCCTGATCCTTTACAGTACTCTAGCTGTCATCCTCGTCCTCGTTCTTGCCGCCTGCACGCGCTCACTGGCGCCCAATGACGCCGTTCCCACGGCGCCCGAAGCGGTTACCGGGGAGACGCCAGGCACTGCGGATGACGTGATGGAGCAAATCTGGCAGCTGGCCACCCAGACGGCCATGGCACAGCAGGGAATCATCGGCACGCAGGAGACTCCTGAACCGGCTGGCGGCGAAACCCTCGAGGGAGAGATCCCTGAAGGTGAAACCCCGGCAGGAGAAACCCCCGAGGAAGCGCCTGCGACCGAAGAAACAGAAGCCCCGCCGCCTGCAACGGAAACGCCGCCCCCCACCAGCATCACCGTACCTACCCCGACCCCGGGGCTGCCGGCTACCTACACACTGCGCAGCGGAGAGTTCCCCTTCTGCATCGCGCGCCGCTTCAATGTCGACCAGTATGAGCTGCTCAACGCCAGCGGGCTCGGCCTGAACTCTCGGCCTGGAGCCGGGACGACGCTCACGATCCCGCAGACGGGCAATCCCTTCCGCGGTGACCGGGTGCTCCGCAGCCACCCCACCACACATACCGTACAGTCGGGTGAGACCATCTATTCCATCGCCTGCCAGTACGGCGACGTCTCACCGGAAGCGATCGCCTTTGCGAACAACCTGAGCGCACCCTTCTCGCTGACCCCAGGACAGGTGATCAACATCCCCTGAGCAAAACGGGAGGGTGATCAACATCCCCTGAGCAAAACGGGAGGCTGAACGGCCTCTGTGATGATACAATCTGCTGGAGTAGCCTGGATTTTTCCGGCTGCTCCAGTTTTTTTTCGGAGGTGCACATGGCGTTTGAAGTCCTGGAGCGAGAAGAGGTTTATCACGGGCGCGTGTTCGACGTGCACAAAGAACTTGTGCGTATGCCCGACGGCCGCCCGGTGCAGATCGATGTCGTTTTTCACCACGGCGCAGTAACCCTGGTTCCGCTGGACGACCAGGGGAACATCCTTTTTGTGCGCCAGTACCGTCATCCGGCCGGCCGGGAGATCCTGGAACTGCCCGCAGGTGTGGTTGAGCCCGGCGAAGAGGCCGAGGCTGCTGCCGGGCGCGAGATCCGCGAAGAGACCGGGATGGCCGCCGCCGGACTGCAGCACCTGGGGAGCTTTTTCCTGGCACCCGGTTATTCCACCGAGCGAATGGACGTCTTCCTGGCCACCGGCCTTTACCCCGATCCCCTGCAGGCGGACGACGACGAGGACCTGCAGGTGGAGAAGATACCGGCCAGGCGGGCGCTGCAGCTGGCGGAAGGCGGGGCTATTGAAGATGCCAAAACCCTGGCCGCACTCTTCCTGGCACGCGCCAGGCTGCTGGCCACCTGATCATTAAATAATACGACCGGACCTCAGGAACGAGTCCGGTCAGTTTTCTTACAGAGGAATCTCAGCTTTACGGTTGGGGACGCTGTGAGCGCGGCAGGTTGCGGCGGCGGTAACGAATCCGGCGGCCGGCTTCGGGGGTTAGCAGAGTGTTCAACCAGGTTATGGCCCGGGTGTCATACTCCCGGCGGCCGCACACATCGCACACCCAGGCGGGGAAGTCGGGCACCGTAATCAGCTCCTGGTTCAACCAGGTGAAATAGGTGACTCGCCGCAGCCGGAGGGCGCCCGTCTGGCATTCGGGGCAGATCGAGCTGTAATGGTTGGAATTCTCAGGATGGTCCTCAGCCGTGGAGGGCAGCTCCTTCATGTTCCATTTTCCTTTTCTATTCATGGTCTGACTAGTATATCACTGCAGCGGGCGTATGTCTGCAGTAACCTGCTGCTGGAAATTATTCCCGGGCGGCGCTGGCAGGGGTGAGATGGTTGATCAACCCCCATGACTCCGGCGGCCAGTAGATTAAGACGGCTTTCCCGATCACATATTCCAGCGGCACGGTACCCCAGTTGTGCGAATCGGAAGAATTATTGCGGTTATCGCCCAGAACAAATAAAGCCCCTTCCGGGACGACCGTCTCCTGGTCTGGATAGGCAGCCGGCGCTGCGACGTAGGGTTCATCCAGTTCTTCACCGTTCACGTACACCTTTCCACCCAGGATCTGTACCTGGTCCCCCGGCCGGCCGATCACCCGTTTGATGTATTCCTGCTGCGGGTCTCGAGGGTAGTGGAAGACGATGACATCGCCAATCTGTGGTTCTCCCAGTTTATAAGCCAGTTTATTGACGATGACAAATTCTCCGCTTTTCAGGGTTGGCTCCATGCTGAAGCCATCCACGCGGATGCGCGCTGAAACGGCGTTGATGCCAGCAAAAAGTAAAACCGATAATACCAGCGTTTCAACAACATCAAATAAAAAACGAAGAAACCCCGAATGGCCTTCCTTGGGAAGCGATGAATCGGGGATCTGGTCTGTACGATAGCTCTCCAACAGCTCCTCCTACCAGTATGCCAGTAGGATTATAAAGCTCCTTCAAAGCACAGGCAAGGGAAATTATATTATTGTCTTCTGATCCTGTAATGCCTTCTGAACTGTGATGCCGTGCAGTTAGCACAGCCTGGCTCAGCGGCGCGGTTTCAGCACGAAGCGGATCGGGGTACCCAGGTAAGGGTACACCTGGCGAAGCTGGTTTTCCAGGTAGCGCTCATAGCTGAAGTGCGACAGCTTCGGATCGTTCACATAGATCAGAAAAGTGGGAGGATCGCTGCGGACCTGGGTGCCGTAGTAAATTTTCAACTGCCGGCCGGCCCGCGATGGCGGGGGGTGCGTGTCCTGGGCGTTCTGCAGGATCTGGTTTAACTGCGATGTGGAGAGCCGCACCAGCCGTTCCTCCTGTACTTTGAGCGCCAGCGGCAGCACCTGGTCCACCCGCTGGCCGGTTTTAGCTGAGATGAAGAGCAGGGGGACGTAATCCAGGAAGTTCAACTCCTGGCGTATATGGCGGGTGTACTCGTCCATGGTGTGGGAATCTTTTTCGATCGCATCCCACTTGTTGACGATCACCACCACGCTTTTCCAGTGCTCCAGGATGTAGCCGGCGATGTGGGCATCCTGCGCTGTGATGCCTGTGGTCGCATCCACCATTAACAATGCTACATCTGAGCGCTCGATGGCCTGCATGGAGCGCAGCACGCTCCACTTCTCCACACCGGGTTCGATGCGCCCCCGCCGGCGGATCCCCGCTGTATCGATGATGGTGATCGGGATCCCGTCGTACGTCATGGGTGTGTCGATGGCATCCCGGGTGGTGCCGGCCAGCGGGCTGACGATGGCGCGCTCCTGGCCGATCAGGCGGTTGAGCAGGCTGGACTTGCCCACGTTCGGTTTGCCGACGATGGCGATTTTGACGCTCTCGTCTTCGCTCTCTTCGCCGTGAAATTCAAAGGATGCCACCAGGGCGTCGAGCAGGTCGCCGGTTCCCGTGCCGTGCAGCGCGGAAATGGGGTAGGGGTCCCCCATTCCCAGTTCGTAGAACTGGTAGGCCTGCATGCGGCGCGCCTCACTGTCGGCTTTGTTGACCACCAGGAAAACGGGTGGCCACAGTTTGCCATCGCGCTCAACCTGGCGCTGGCGCAGGATCTGGGCGACCTCACGGTCGGCGGGCGTCACACCGCTGTCTGCATCGGTGAGGAAGAGGATCGCGTCCGCCTCTTCGATGGCGATCTCGGCCTGGGTCCGGATTTGTTCAATGAACTCGGCTGAACCGATGGAGAGGGGCGCCTGTTCCCGACCGGGGCCGGCCTGGGTCGGGTCAATCCCACCTGTGTCGATCACATCGAAAACGACGCCGGTCCATTCTGCCTCGGCCACCAGCCGGTCGCGTGTGGTCCCCGGCACATCATCCACGACCGCCAGGCGCTCCTCGGCCAGGCGGTTAAACAGCGTGCTTTTTCCTACATTTGGTCTACCGACAAGCGCTACAACAGGTTTGCGCATATTGAAAATGCCTCATGGAACAACTGTAGTGCCTCTTGATCCGGAAAACGTGCTGCCGGCGCCCGGCGTTGGGGCCGCGGCAGGTTCAACGAGGACCTCTACGATATCGGGAGTAATCGACAGCACCCGGACCTGATCGGGTACCAGATCGATTTCAGGCGTTAGCTGATACGTGCCCACACCCAGATCTCTCAGATCAACAACAGCGCGGAAGCTTTCATCGTTCAACCCGTCCAGTACGGGCAGCGGACCGATGACGATGACGTCAATTTCAGCCGGTGAGATCCTTGCCTGCAGGTCGGGGGAAAGACCAAGCACCTCCACGGGGATCGATACGGTGATGCTGTCTTCGATCGCCGCAATGCTGAACTGCACCAGCACACTCTCGCGCTCTACCAGCTCAACGCCTTCGGGCAGGTTCAGCGCCACGCGCATTTCCACATCGTCGCTCAGGCCGGATAGGTTAATCGGCTCTGTCTCCACATAACCCGGGAGCCGGTTGACCAGTTCCGGGTCCTCGGAATACACCGTGACGACCTGCGGGGAAACCTGGATATTGGTGAGCCGGAAGCCGGGAGCGAGCTGACCGGTGCGCACCACCCGTACGGCCACATTTTTGAAGCTCTCCTGCAGGCTGATGGGTGAAGTAACGGTTACCGAACGGGGTGAGATATTGACATCTGTAATGACTTCGCCGTCCTGGTTGAGGGCCTCCAGTGGAACCGTGGCTTCACGGGTTTCACGGGCCCCGCTGATGTCAATAGTCGCACGCACCATGGCGACCTGTTCTACGAGCGATTCGGGGCCGGTGATCAGCACTTCCTCCGGGGAGACAGAAGGGGTGCTGGTGCGGTAGCCCAGCGGCGGCTGCCCTTCCACCCGCACCTGCACAGGCAGGGTCCTACTGGCCAGGCGTTCGAGTGTCACTTTGACCGACTCCGGCTGCACCTGCACCACCCGCACGGCGCGTGCGTCCACATGTACCTCTACCGGCACGACATGGGTGGTGCCCGGTTCCAGACCGCTGATGTCGATCCAGGCTTCAACCGAGTCGGGATTGTTCGTCAGTCTGGTCCACACGGACTGCGGGGCATAAAGGGTCACCCGCACGGTGTCGGGAATATCCCCATAGACAAACAGGTCTGCATCCCGGCCAACCAGCTGGAGGGGGATATTACGCGGGAATACCCGCTGTTCGTTGGGATCCTCGCTGACCTGGGCAGTGATCCAGACGACGACGGAAAGGATGAAAGCGAGCAGCAGGCTGCCGACGTTCTGCCCCAGCCAGCGGAAAAAATCAGTCAACATTGCGTTCCTCCTGGGGCGAAGGGATGAAGCCGGGAAGAATGCGGGCCAGCACACCCCGCAGCCCCTCCCCGGCTCTCGCCGGGCGGAAAAAGGCACGCAGAATATTTTCCAGGCGTTCGGCATCCAGGCGGCGGATCATGCGTCCTCCGTGGACGACGGAAATCGAACCGGTCTCCTCGGAAACTACCACGGCCACCGCATCACTCACCTCCGAAATACCGAGCGCCGCGCGGTGGCGCAGGCCCATCTGGCGCTCGGGGGAGCGGGTAAGCACGCCGCTGGACGAGAGCGGCATCACACAGGAGGCGGCGACCAGACGGTTGCCCGATATAATCGCTGCGCCATCATGCAGCGGTGTGTTGGGGTAAAACACCTGCAGCAGCAGCTCGGGCGTGACACGCGCATCCATGAGAACTCCGGTCTGGGCATACTCGTACAGGCCGTCGTGGCGCTGTAAGACGATCAGCGCGCCGTGCTGCCGGTCCGAAAGGCGCGATGCCGCAGTGACAATGGCTGTGATCGTGTCCTGTGAGCGTGAATCGGTCTGGTCGGCGGGCAGCAGGGCGCCGGCCCTTCCCAGCCGTTCCAGTGCACGGCGGATTTCGGGCGCGAAGATCACCGGAATAGCCAGCAGCAGTGCGGGCAGCGTGGTCTGCACCAGCCAGGAAAATGCAGGCAGGATCTGCAGCGAGGTGAGCAGGCTGATCAGCGCGATCAGCAGCAGAGCGCCGCGCAGGAGTACCATGGCCTGTGTTCCCCGGAGCAGCATCAGGATGCTGTAGATGATCAGCGTGACCAGAAACAGGTCAATGGCATCTGTCCAGGTAAAGCGCTCGAAAATGATGACGAGACTGTCGAGTAGATCTCTAAGAGCGTTGAGCACGTTCGTTGCTCCGGCGGTTAAACAGGTCGCAGCACTCTATCCTGGCGCAGTTGTTTAAAGAGCATTACAGAACCGGCTGGCATGGATTCAACTGCGGCTTCCTGCCAGGCGCTGACTCCCAGGCTTTTTACGCTTCGGACCTCATAGCCCAGCGATTTCAGGGAGTCTTCCTGGCGTACTTTATCTGCGGGTAAGAACAGCAGCGAAATTTCACACTGCAGCTCCTTCGACGCCTTCTCGACCTCTTCCATCAGGAGCTGAAGGGCGGGGCCGAAGGGCAGGCTGCTGTCCAGGTAAACATCATCCGTGCGGGCGATCAGGTTTTCCACCTTCCAGCCCACCAGGCCGGCCGGTTTTTCATTGTGCTTCAACAGCAAGAAAGCCTTTTCACCGAAGGCCTGCATGATGTCTTTGCGTGTCAGTTTTTTCTCACCGGCGCTCAGGTGGTTAATTAACTCTGCGATCTCAGCCGCCTGGCGCGGGCCAGCGCGCTGGACGGAGAGCTCGCCTTTGACTGTGGGGGCTGCCTCCGGAACTGCTTGCGCCGTTCTGGGGACGTGTGCTTCCCAGGCGGCGCTCACCTGGCGCCAGGTGTCCTCGAAGGATTTCGCATTGCGGATGACCACATCCGCCGCGCTGACCTTGGCCTCCTGCGGGGGCTGGGCGGCCATCCGCTGGCGGGCGGCTGCCGGGGTCATACCACGCCGCTGCACCAGGCGTGCCAGCTGGACGTTGGGCGGTGCGCAGGTAACCCACAGCGAGTCGCACTTGTCGCGCAGACCGGATTCGATTAACTTGATGGCCTCCAGCACAATGACCGCATGTTTCGAGCGCCGGATGAGGATATCGACCGCCTGACCGACAAAGGGATGGATAATGCCTTCGAGCCGGGCCAGCGCCTGCGGGTCTGAGAATACAATGCGTCCTAACCGGCCCCGGTTGATCTGCCCGTCTTCATCAAGGATCCAGGTGCCAAAGGTCTCCACAACCGGCTGGTATCCGGGCGCTCCCTGCGCGATGACACGGTGCGCCAGTGCATCAGCATCAATTCCATACGCCCCCAGGTGTTCCAGCATTTTGCGGACGACGCTTTTCCCCGTAGCAATATTGCCTGTCAGCCCGATGACATATTTACCTGGCCAGGCGCTCATTTTTCCTCCGCGGGATGTAATCTCTGCTTATTTCCTCATTGTATTCGGGCCAGGTCATAATGTCAAAGGTACACCGCAAGCTGGGGGCGGGCTTTTCAATATTAATAGCTGATTTATGCACCTGTTCATTTTATGGTTCTAAAGCGGAAGGAAAGCAGTGAACAGAAAAAGGCTCCAGCAGCACTCCCCCTGATGAGCCCTGCTGGAGCCTTTTCAATGCTGTTTCAATACTGATCAATCCGCCCCGCTCTGTGCCAGGCGTGGATCCAGCGCGTCGCGCAGACCGTCGCCGATCAAATTGAATGCAAGCACGGTGAGCATAATGGCCAGACCCGGGTAGAACACCAGATGAGGGGCGGTGAAGACCTGGTTGCGTTCTGCGGAGAGCATGGTGCCCCATTCGGGCGTGGGCGGCTGGGCTCCCAGGCCCAGGAAGGAAAGTGCAGCAGCGTCCAGGATGGCGGTGCCGATCCCCAGAGTTCCCTGAACGATCAGGGGCGTGAGCGAGTTGGGCAGGATGCGGCTGAAGAGAATGTAAGACGTACCGCCGCCCAGGGCGCGGGAGGCCTCCACGAATTCCATCCCTCGCACGGTGAGCACACTGGCGCGCGCCACGCGCGCATAGGCGGGGATGGACACGATCCCAATCGCCAGCAGGGCGTTGATCAGCCCGGGGCCCAGGATCGAGACGATGGCTATCGCCAGCAGCAGCGATGGAAATGCCAGGAGTACATCCATCAGGCGCATGATGAAGTTGTCAAGCCTGCCGCCGATATATCCGGCAATGGAGCCCAGCAGAGTGCCGATCACGATTGCAAACGACACCGTGGTGAAGCCGACCAGCAGACTGAGTCGGGCGCCGTAAATCACCCGGCTGAACTGGTCGCGCACGTTTCCGTCCAGCCCCATGAGATGCTGCGGCTGGTCACGAGGGCAGCCCAGCAGGTGGATACAGGGGGGCTGGCGCATGCGTACGTTTTCTTCAACACCGATTAAGACCTGCTCAGGGTCATAAGGGGCAATGATATCGGCCGTCAGAGCCACAAAAACCAGCACACCCAGCATGATTAACCCCAATACGGCCGATTTCCGGCGCAGCAAACGGCGCAGGGCGCTGCGCCAGATGCTGACGCTCTCGCGCGAGCGCAGGCGTTCGGCCTTAAGATCGGCGATCTGCCCCGTTACTTCTTTTTTCTCTGTGGTGATGTTCATAATCGTTTAATCCAGCCGTACTCGGGGATCTAGATACACATAAGAGATGTCCACAATTAAGTTGAGGACTACAAAAAATGTAGCGATCACGACAGTGAAGGATTGGACCACCCCGTAATCGCGAGCGGTGATGGCGTCGTACAGCACGCGCCCTACACCGGAAAGACCGAAGATCGTTTCGGTGAGCACGGCGCCGCCCAGGAAAGTGCCCAGCGATAGACCAATAATCGTGACCAGCGGCAGCAGGGCGTTGCGCAGCGCGTGTTTAAGTACGACCTTGCTTCGCGGCAGGCCCTTGGCGCGCGCTGTGCGCACATAGTCCTGTCCCAGCACGTCCAGCATGCTGGAGCGTGTCATGCGGGCGATGATCGCCAGGGGGATTGTGCCTACGGCCACAGCTGGCAGGATCATGTGTTTTACAGCGTCCAGGAAAACATCCCAGCGCCAGGTCAGGATGGAGTTGAGCAGGTTGAATCCACCCAGAAAAGCTAGGATGCTGCGCAGCGCGCCGTCGACCTCCCACCCCCAGACTTCGAAAAAGGGCGGGATGCTCATCCCCGGTGAAAGCCGCCCCGACGGGGGAAGCTGGAGTGGTGTGCCTTTCAGCAGCAATGCGAAAATATAAGCAAGCATCAGCCCCAGCCAGAACACCGGCATCGAAACCCCGATGTTGGCCATCAACATGGTGGAGACATCGACCACCGAATTGTGCCGCACGGCGGAGATAATGCCCAATGGAACACCCACCGTCACACTGAACACCATGGCGGCCAGACTCAGCTCCACGGTGGTCGGCAGCCGTTCTACGATCAGCTCGGTAACCGGTTTGCCGTAGCGCAGCGAGGTGCCCAGGTCTCCACGCAGAATCTCGCCCACATACACTGCAAACTGGACGGGAATCGGTTTATCAAGCCCGTGTCGTACTGCGAAATCTGCGCAAATCTTCTCGGTAGCCTTCTCTCCCAGGATAGCGCGGCAGGGGTCTCCCGGGATCAGGCGCGCAAGTGCAAAGGTGACGAACAGGATCCCGATCAGAACGGGAATACTCGATAAAATGCGGCGCAAAATGTAAGTGATCATTTTATTATTTTGAAAGCCCCGGTGGGGCCAGAATTCATGGCGCCCACCGGGGTAAGGTGAACCTGGTGAAAAGGCTTACTCTTCAGCAGGCGGAGCGTTCAGGAAGCCGCCCCACAGCGCACTGAAGTAAGTGAAGGCTCCTGTGTTACCGGTGTGCAGCGGGTGTGATGCATCCCACTGGACCAGATAGGAGAACACCACGTCGTTGGCGTCCAGCGTCGAGCCGTCGTGGAACAGGACCCCTTCGCGCAGGTGGCAGGTCCAGACTGTCAGATCTTCGTTGGGATCGCAGGATGTGGCCAGGCCAGGCCGGACTTCCACGCCGCCGATTTCGTACGACAGCAGCGCCTCGGTGACCTGTTCACAGGCCCGCAGCGACTCGCCGTCGGTCTCATCGGCGCAGTACAGGGAGATCGGCTCGGCGTTCTGCATCCAGACCAGCGTGTCATCGTCCGGATCTTCCACCACAGCAAAGTACTCGTTGCTCAGCGGGCTGGCGTGGGTCCCCTCGAGCGAAGCGCGGAAGGCCACGGCGGAAGCAGCGTGCGAAATGGGAACCATCGGGACATGCTGCTTGATGGCGTTGTTGGCTTCCGCGTAGAAGGGAGCGCGCGCCGCATTGTCGGCGAGCGAGGCGCCCTGCTGCAGCGCAGAAGTAATGTCGTCGAACTTCTCACCCATCTGAGCTGAAGCGCCGATGCCGAAGTGGAAATCCAGGAAGTTGGTCACATCGGGATAGTCCGCACCCCAGCCGAGCAGGTGCAGGCCAGGCAGCTCGCCCGCATCCGCGGCGGCGATGAAGGCGCCCGATTCCATGACGTTGATGGTTGCCTCGATGCCCAGATTCTCACGCAGCTGGGCCTGGATGTCCTGAGCGACAACGCCAGGCTGGGGCAGGTAGCCGCGTACCACGTCGCGGTAAGCGATCTCGGTTTCGAAGCCATCGGGGTAACCGGCTTCAGCCAGGAGCGTGCGTGCCGCTTCGGGGTCGAACTCATACCATTCCTCACCCTCGCAGCCGCCAGGGATGGAGCAGGGGGTGAAGTGGCTGGCGACCTCTGAACCCGGAGGCATGAAGTTGTCAACAATGCGCTGGCGGTCGATGCCCATGGCAATCGCCTGGCGCACCCGCTCGTCATCAAACGGCGGGTAAGTGTTGTTCATGCCCACGTAGAAGGTGTTCAGAGGCGGGCGGACAATCAGCTCCAGGTTGGGATCGCTTTCGACGACGGGGAAGTCGTCCGGACCCACGTTGTCAATGCCGTCGACCGTGCCCGACTGCAGCTCCAGCAGGCGCTGGGCAGCTTCCGAGCTCCAGCGGAAGACGAGGGTGGGTTCAATGGCCAGTTCGCCCCAGTAGTTCTCATTGCGGACGAAGACCAGCTCATTGCCGCGGCTCCATTCGGCTACCATATAGGGGCCGGTGCCGATTGGCCGCTCAAGCAGGATGCTGCCTTCACCGCCGCCGCCCGTCTGTTCCAGGTATTCCTTGGGCTGAATGGAGAAGGGAGAGAAGGCGGCTTTGGAGGGGAAGGCCGGGTCGGGCTGGCACATGGTGAAGCGCACGGTCAGTTCATCGACTGCTTCAATCGTCTTGAACAGGCCGGAGTAATCTTCCGCGTCGCAGTCAGCGCTGACCGACAGCGGTTCGAATCCTCCGGTGCCAGGGACTTCCGCGGTCTCTGCCGGCTCTTCAGTTTCAGGTTCTTCTGCTGGTGGTTCGGTAGGCTCTTCTGCCGGTTCTTCCACCGCCGCTGTAGGCTCGGTGGTGGGTGCGGAGGGGGTGGCGCAGGCAGACAAGATGATGCTCATCACCAGAACCATAACCCCCACGAGATACAAAAGCTTTCGGTTCATTCTGTTCTCCTCCTGAGACGCATTGCCTTAAACCGATTTGGATTAATTAAATGGACGATTGGCTGCTGGTAAACCCTTTACACCTCCCTTCAGTTTATTAAATGGAAGACCTGGTAAAAATTGCCTCAATTATACAGAAATGGTCATAGATGTCAACAAAATGAGATAAAAAGCACGAATGGAGCTGGAGTGTAAAAGATAGTAACCCCCGAAATGTCACCTTAACAGACGCTGATTATCCGGTATCGAATATGACACCTGACACTGGTCAGGCGGCAGCCCGCTATGTATACTCAAGACGAAGATGAGTGGAAGATTCCACGGAGGTTAACAATGGCATTCAGAACCTGGCAACCGATAAAAATTTGTTACTGTCAGCATGCTGGTGAAGAAGTTGCTCTGGAAGCGGATATGGTTTTCCCGGCTGAGTGGCTTCCTGAGCAGCAGCCCCGAATCCTCGCCCACCGCTGCTCACACGCGATGGAATGCAACATGGATGAAAGACCGAGCTGTGTCTGGGCGGGAACCAATCCAGTGTTTGACCCCTTCAGCGAAATCCTTTAAGCTGCGGTAAACCGGCCTTCTGGCAGTCCCCGATTGATTCCACGGCCGGTGTCACTGGACATAACTCATTATACCTACATTTTACAGGTACAGGCGGTTCACCCGGACTGCGCACAAATAATTTAGCGGTATGTGTACAGACCATCCGGCCCGGGAGTAACTCCCGGGCCGGCATTTTTTTTCAACAGGTCAGTTGATCACTTTCAGGCTGCGCCCTACCTTGCAGAACGCCTCCAATCCCTGATCCAGATCGTCTTTCTGGTGGGAGGCGGAGATCATCACACGGATGCGCGCCTTCCCCTGCGGCACAGTCGGATAACCGATGGCCATGGCAAAGACGCCGTTCTCAAACAGATCGCGGCTGAACTGCTGCGCCAGCGGTGCCTCGCCCAGCATCACCGGCGTAATAGGTGTCACGCTGCTGCCCGTGTCAAAGCCAAGCCGCTGCATTTCTTCCTTAAAATATCGAGTATTCTCCCACAGCCGGTCGACCAGCTCGGTAGATTCTTCCAGCAAATCCAGGGAGGCCAGACAGGCAGCTACATCGGGGACCGTCATTGCCGATGAGAACAGGAAGGGACGGCCGCGCTGCCGCAGCCATTCGACCACCAGCTTGTTGCCGGCAACCACCCCGCCAACGACTCCGAAAGCTTTCGACAGGGTGCCGATTTCCACATCCACCTTGCCATGCAGACCAAAATGGTCAACGATGCCGCGTCCGCCCCGGCCAAGCACGCCTTCGCCGTGGGCGTCATCGACCATCAGCACAGCGTTGAATTCGCGCGCCGCTTCATATATTTGATCCAGCGGGGCGATATCGCCGTCCATGCTGAAGACGCCGTCCGTCACCACCAGCGCGCGCGGGTAGTCTGCGCGGTGTTCCTTGAGCACGCGCCGCAGGTCGTCGACGTCTGCATGGGCGAAGCGAATAATGCGTGCACCGGACAACCGGCAGCCGTCGATGATGCTGGCATGGTTCAATTCATCGGAGAAAATGACATCCTGTTTCCCCACCAGCGCGGGGATGGTGGCGAGGTTGGCATTGAAACCGGACTGGAAGGTGATGGCAGCCTCCACCCCTTTAAAATCAGCCATGCGCTTTTCCAGCTCCAGGTGCAGGTCCATCGTCCCGGCGATGCTGCGCACCGCCGCTGGTCCGACGCCGTAGTGTTCCATGGCCTCTCTGGCGGCCTGCACCACGCGAGGGTGGTTGGCCAGGCCCAGATAGTTGTTGGAGCAGAAATTGAGCACGCGCCTGCCGTCCACCTCCAGCCAGCTCCCCTGAGGGGAACTCAGCGTACGGATGTTGTTATACAGGCCGGTTTCATGCAGTTTTTTCAGTTCTTCTTCGATCCATTGCAGTTTATCTGACATCCCGGGGCCCTCACAAAGATTGGATAGATAGGTTTTGGAATACTGGAAGGGGGTTATTTTTTCGCGCCGGGCCTGCGCAGGCCGGGCCGGCGGTTAATGCCCAGCAGTCGTCCGAAGACATCTGAGCTGGAGGTTGTTTCTGCCGTCGGAAAGGCCTCGCTCTGCGCCCACTCTCCCGACTGGCGCTGCTTCCACCAGCGTTCGCGTCCCTGAACGGCGCGCTCCAGACGTTCCTGCAGTGCATCCTGATTTCCGTCCTGAATGTCGCTGCGGAAAGCCTGCAGGATGGCGATGGTGTTGTCCAGATGGCGCAGCAGGTTCTCACGATTGAGCATCGCCGCGGCGCGCAGCGCAGCCGCGTCGCTCTGGTGCATGATCGGGTTGGTTGCTTCGGCGTATACCTTGCCGGCAAGCTTCTGGCCCTCTCTCCAGCCCGGCTGGTCAACGGTCGCGTTCAACAGAGCAGCCGCCATCATCTGCGGCAGCAGATGGGTGGCCGCCATCAGGCCGTCCATCTCGGTAGGATCCGTGAAAAACGCGGAAGCGCCCAGCAGGCGGGTGAGGTCGGCTGCGAGTTTAATCGCTTCCGGGCTGGTGCGCGCCGGCGCCACAATGCCCATCAGGCTGTTGCGGAACATGTCGGCATGGGCTGCCTCAGTTCCCGACTCTGGTCCGTACAGGTAGGCAGGATTGATCACCGGCGTAAGGCCAACGTAATCGCAGCCCGGGGGCAGCAGTTCTCCGGCCCAGGCCGCGATGCTCTCCTTGACAGGCGCCGTGTCCATCACCACAGCGCCTTCCTTTAAATCAGGTACGATGATTTCCAGGGTCTCGCGGATCTGGTCCATGGGGATGGCGAGCAGCACAATATCCGCATCCCGCACTGAGGACGGCAGGTTGGGCGAAACCCGGTCCACTGCACCCATTTTTGCCGCCTGCTTGGCGATGTCGTAGCGGCGGTCGTGGCCCATCCGCTTCAGGAGATTGGTGTGTTCGGCCAGAGCCAGTCCAATAGATGTGCCGATCTGCCCCAGACCAACGATTGTGATTTCAACTGTCATTTCTGTACCTCAACTTTGATCATCCACAGACTGAAGCTGGCGTAAAAGCCGGTCTTCCAGTGAGACCGGCTCCGATGTTAGGGGGTCCTGATGGCGCAAGATCAGGCGTACCGCAAGAGGCGAGGCAGCGTGCTTTGCTGCCAGCTCGGCTCCCCAGCGCGGGTGCTGCTGCGCCACAACAAAGGCTTTTTTCCAACCGGTCGGGGCGCCGCAGCCCCAGCGGGCAGCCTGTTGGGGAATCAAGGCTCTGGCGATCACGATCAACACCCTATCCCAGATGTGGAGCGGATAGAGGCTCTTCCCGACATCGTGCAGGAGCGCTGCCACAAGTAGATCAGGGTTGGTTTCTCCGAGGGCCATTAACCGGCGCAGCACCTGCAGGCTGTGGGCCTGCTCGCCGGGCTGCATCTGCAAAAACAGCTCTGTTAATGATGGCGAGAGAATTTCCTGAACGAGCTTCAGGTCCTGATCGGTTGGGGCGGCAAAAAGAGCCAGCCAGAACTGGCGCACTCGATAGGGAATATGCATACCTGTCAGCAGACTTTACCCGACAAGGACATTGAAGACGGCCATGGTGGGACGCCAGACGATCCAGTACAGGAGATCCAGGCCCATATAAGGGCCGATAAACACAACGGCGATCAGGATCATCGGCCCATACGGGCGGATGTTATCCCAGACGCGCGCCAGAGAGGGGGGAAAGAAGTAGGTCGCAATCTTTTCGCCATCCAGCGGCGCCAGGGGAATCAGGTTAAACAGCATCAACACCAGGTTGATGTAGACAAATTCCGTGAACAGCATGTAGGGTGTGGGGAGGAAGCTTAAGGACCCCATTCCCTGAAACGAAACCAGGCCCAGGCGCAGGGGAATGGCGCCCAGCACGGCCAGCAGCAGGTTAGAGAGCGGGCCGGCCAGAGAGACCCACATCAAAGCCGCACTGGAGCGGCGGCTCAGCGCATAGGGGTTTACCGGGACGGGGCGAGCCCACCCAAACCCGGCGACAAGCAAAAGTAAAGACCCGATCGGGTCCAGGTGAGAGAGGGGGTTGAGTGTCAGGCGTCCACTCATGCGGGGGGTAGGATCCCCGAAACGATCCGCCGTCCAGGCATGAGCAAATTCGTGCACGGTAAACGCGATGACCAGAACGATCACGCGTGAAATTAGCGTTGCCGGATTGAGATCGAACATGTCGTTATCTCCTTGAAAAGATTATACCATTCTGACCCTGAAAACCTTTCAGCAGAACTTGGACTAAACAGAGTGCTGATCTCTGAATTGAGTGCCTTGTGAGGCGGTATGCCCCCGACAGGACGCCTGCAGGCTACGTGTTATAATCCCCTCAAATGCTGCCTGATATTAAGCTGGACGATATCGTGCGCCTGAGAAAGCCGCATCCCTGCGGTGGATACGAGTGGAAAATCGTCCGTTTAGGGGCCGATATTGGATTAGAATGTATGACCTGTCACCGGCGGGTACTTTTATCTCGCCGGGATCTCGCGCGTAGAATGAAAGCGATTGTGACAAAGACCGATAATGGATAAATTCCTGAAGACGGGTCCCCGCATATTATTTCTCTTCTCCGACACGGGAGGTGGTCATCGCAGCGCCACGGAGGCCATTATCGAGGCCCTGCAGCTCGAAGTGGGCGATCAGGTGGTCACGGAGATGGTGGATATTTTTAAGGAGTATTCACCCCGCCCGTTGAACCGGATCCCAGACCTGTATCCGCAGCTGGTGCGCGTTCCACAGGCCTGGGGGCTGGGCTATCGCCTGAGCAACGGACAGCACCGGGCGCGCCTGATCACAGCCAGCGCCTGGCCGTATGTGCGCCGGTCCATACGCAATCTGGTCAATCAGCATCCCAGCGATTTGATCGTTTCTGTGCACCCGCTGGCGACCGCGCCGGTGCTGCGCGCCCTGGGGAAAACCCGCTCGACGCCTTTTATCACTGTGGTAACCGATATGGTGACCACGCACGCGCTGTGGTACCACCGCGGCACGGATCTATGCATCGTACCCACCGAAGCAGCGCGCCAGCGCGCACTGATGTTTGGGCTGCAGTCCGAACAGGTGGAAGTCGTCGGTTTACCGGTGGCCGAGCGCTTTTTGCAGCCGCAGGGTGATGTCGCCGGGCTGCGCAGGCGCCTGGGCTGGCCGGTTGATCTGCCCGTGATTCTGCTGGTTGGTGGTGGCGAGGGGATGGGACCGCTGGAGAAGACAGCCCAGGCCATCGCCGGAGCCAGGCTGCCGGCTGCGCTGGTTGTCATTGCCGGGCGCAACCAGAACCTGCGCCTCCGCTTGCAGTCTCAAAACTGGCCGATCCCTGTTTTCGTTTATGGTTTTGTGCGCGAAATGCCGGAGTTTATGCAGGCGGCCGATATCCTGGTGACCAAAGCCGGCCCGGGAACCATCAGCGAAGCCTTCATCGCCGGCCTTCCTTTAATCCTGTACAGCCGCCTGCCCGGCCAGGAAGACGGCAACGTCTCCTATGTGGTCTCGGAGGGGGCCGGCGTATGGGCACCCGAACCTGAACAAATTGTCTCTGCCCTGCGAGAATGGATCTGGCATCCCGAAAAGCGCAGGCGGGCAGCCGCTGCCAGCCAGAAACTGGCGCGTCCTGAAGCGGCGCGCCAGATTGCCCGCATCCTGGCTGAACGGGTGGGAGTTGCAGGACGTGAGAAAAACGGAGCCTGAGGCCCGCATACTTGCCAGAACTTGAAGGCAGGACCATCATGAAATCCCGTTCCTCGATTCGCGCTCGCGTCGCGCTTTCTGTAATCCTGCTGCCTTTCCTCCTCTCGGCCTGTAACTATCCCGAGCAGGTGATCGAGGAAACCCTGGCCGGGCTGGATCCTACGGCTGTGTTCCAGACGCTGGCTGTACGGTTAACTGCTGAGCCCACGCTGGCGGTGGACACAGAGTCCGCTCCGCAGACCGCTTCTCCCGGCACCCCCACACAACTTCCCACAATGGCATCGACGGATACACGGCCGCCGCTTCCCAGCCGCACCCTTTCTCCGACCCCGCGCTGTGATCTGGCTGCTCCAGGCGTCCCTATCGACGTAACGATACCGGATGATACGCAGATGGAAGCAGAGGAACCGTTTACCAAGATCTGGCGGCTGGTGAATGCCGGTTCCTGCACCTGGACGACGGAGTATTCGGTAGAGCTGTTTTCAGGCGATGCCATGGGTGCGCCCAGGCGTTTTTCACTGCCCAAGGAAGTGCCGCCCGGGGCGAGCGTGGACATTGCCGTGGATATGAACGCCCCGCGCAAGGCAGGCGTTTACCAGGGCAACTGGATGCTGCGCAACCCCTCCGGCGGCTGGTTCGGAATCGGCCCGGCGGGCGATGCCGCCTTCTGGGTGCGCATTGAGGTGCTGCCGCCGCCTACCGATACGCCGGAGCCGGCCACAAATACCCCGCCGCCGACGGTCACCCTCACGCTGCCCCCTCCTGCCGAACCGGTCTCGGGGGCGCTGGATCTTCAGGCAGGCAGCCGGGTCGACCTGGACAGCGGCCAGGTGGACAGCGGATCGGGTGAAGATCTGCAGCTAACGACTGCCGATGACAGCCGCATGCTGTTCTCCACGCTGGAAGGCGCCGGCCTGGGCGTGTATGGGCTGGACCAGCCCGATGCAGCCGCCTGCCAGGCAGCCGCTGTTGGCAGTGCACCGGTAGCTGTCGATACACTCGAGCCCGGCATGTATCTGTGCTACCGTACCGATCAGGGGCAGCCCGGTTATCTGCTCTTTATCAGCGCCAGCCAGGAGGGCCCCTCTGTTCGCGTGGAATATGTCACCTGGCCGGCGCCCTGATTGCAGGTCCATGAACCAGGCGGAGAGCAGGGAGGTTCGATAAACCGTGGGCAAGCTTTACCTGGTGGCGACACCCATCGGCAACCTGGAAGATATCAGCGCCCGGGCGCTGCGGGTGCTGCGTGAAGTGCGCCTGATCGCTGCTGAAGACACCCGCCAGACGGCTAAACTACTCAACCACTACGCCATCCAGACGGCGCTGACCAGTTATCACGAACACAACAAGCTGGTGAAGCTGGACCAGATACTGGCAGCGCTGGCAGAAGGGGATGTAGCCCTGGTTTCCGATGCCGGAACCCCGGCTCTCAACGATCCGGGATATGAGCTGGTGCGCGCCGCCCTGCAGGCGGGCTATGAAGTCAGCCCGATCCCCGGGCCCAGCGCTCCGGTCAGCGCGCTGGTCGCCTCAGGCCTGCCCACGGATTCATTTCTGTACCTGGGTTATCT
>Ga0134098_1000649_pt1 | contig 34284 bp, 30 predicted proteins | sample 9_3taG_FD_94456 | JGI IMG/M metagenome (GOLD analysis project Ga0134098, IMG submission 94456) | Switchgrass degrading microbial communities from high solid loading bioreactors in New Hampshire, USA - 9_31_10_142_A3 metaG | ecosystem: Engineered > Bioreactor > Semi-continuous > Anaerobic >... | reverse complement strand
GTAATAGCAGGCATATGTACTAATTTCTTGCACTAGTTATGAGTTCGAGCTGTCATAAAAATTTCTAAAGAGGTGAATATTAATGACTTTTAACCCCTACTCCCATCGCTACCCCTCGAGGAGGAATTTGGTCTTCGCCAAAAAAGGAGTTGTAGCAACAGGACAACCTTTAGCAGCAGAGGCAGGACTTGAAATTTTAAAGAAAGGCGGCAACGCCGTCGATGCGGCTGTGGCCACCGCTGCATGTCTGACCGTCGTTGAGCCTGCTTCCAACGGCATAGGAGGAGATGCCTTTTGCATGGTCTGCATCGACGGCAAGCTGTATGGCCTTAATTCCAGCGGGCCTGCACCTCAAAACATCTCTATCGAGGCGCTAAAAGACAAAGGACACAAAGAGATTCCTCCTGTGGGGTGGCCGCCCGTAACCGTACCCGGGATCCCGGCAGCATGGGCCTGCTTGGTAAAGCGCTTCGGCAAATTGCCTTTAAGCGAAGTATTAAAACCTGCCGTTCAATATGCTTCTGATGGCTATCCGATCTCTCCGGAGCTTGCAGAAAACTGGGGGAGACGTTTTGAATGGTATCAAAAGGTCGCCAAAGATGAAATATTCAAGTACTGGTTTGAGACCTTTGCTCCAATGAAACGCGCACCCATGCCGGGAGAGCTTTGGAAGTGCGAGGCCATGGCAGACACCTTGCGTGAAATTGGTCAGACTCAGGCAGAGTCTTTTTACAGGGGGGCTCTGGCAGAAACGATAGTGAACTTTTCAAGGCAAACAGGGGGATTCTTTGACCTGAGCGATCTTCAAGCGTTTAGGCCCGAATGGGTAGAGCCGCTGCACATCAATTATAGAGGAATGGATGTATGGGAACTTCCGCCCAATGGGCAGGGGCTTGTGGCACTGGTTGCCCTTAATATCCTCAAAAACTTCGAGATGGTCAACAAAGAAGACCCTATGTCGTACCACCTTCAAATTGAGGCGATAAAGCTGGCCTTTGCCGACGGACTGACTCTTATAGGAGATCCAAAATACTTCAAGACCCCGATGGCCGAAATGCTTTCCGAAAGCTACGGCAGAAGAAGAAGCTCAGAGGTTGGCGAAAGGGCGAAGGTCTACAATCCCGGCATCGTGCCTGAAAGCAACACGGTTTACCTCGCAACGGCCGACGAAGAGGGCAACATGGTTTCCTACATCCAAAGCAATTACATGGGCTTCGGCTCGGGGCTGGTGGTACCCGGCACAGGCATCGCCCTTCACAATAGGGGCCATTGCTTCGTAATGGATCCAAAACACCCTAACGCCTTAGCGCCCGGTAAACGCCCTTATCATACGATCATTCCGGGATTTTTGACAAAGGACGGGTTGCCCGTAGGTCCTTTCGGAATTATGGGGGGCTACATGCAACCTCAAGCTCACGTACAAGTACTGGCAAACTTGCTTGACTTTCACCTGAATCCCCAGGAAGCGCTTGACGCTCCACGATGGCAGTGGATCAAAGACAATGTGGTATCGATAGAATACGGCACGCCCGAAAACGTCGCAGCAGCTTTATCCCGAATGGGACATGACGTGAAGGTGGAGCTGGAACATCATCCCTTCGGAAGAGGGCAAATAATATGGAAGACAAAGCATGGCTCTTACTGCTGTGCCACAGAACCTCGAACTGACGGACATATTGCCGTCTGGTAAGAAGGAGAGCTGCCTTGAGAAGGAAGGACCGCGAAATAACGGATCAAAAATGGATAGAGGAGATCTTAGAGGAAGGGAAAGTTTGCTCATTATCGCTCTGCAGGGACAATGAGCCGTACGTCGTGCCAATGCATTATGCATGGAAAGACGGTTTTATTTACCTTCACTCAGCCCCGGAGGGCAAAAAGGTAGATATCGCAAAAGAAAACCCTCGAGTTTCATTTTGCATAGTTCCAGAGTGGAAAATTATTGAAGGACCCACGCCGTGCGATTGGACCACCCATTATCGCAGCATAATAGGTTCAGGGATGGTTTCATTCGTCGAGGACGAAGCCGAAAAGAGAAAAGCGCTGACTATTTTCATCGAACATTTTGCCCATGGGACCTTCGAGCTTCCAAAGCCCATGCTGGACCATGTGTTAGTATGGAAGATCAAGATAGATAGCATTACCGGAAAGCAAAATCCCAACCCTCGGTAAAACAACAAACAAGCTGTGAGGTTAAAGAGAATTCTCTTTAACCTCACAGCCGGCTTCGCTTATCCTTTAATGACGGCCAATGGGCGCAATCGTGCTACTTTTCTGCTAATACCTGCTTTCTCTACGACATCCACTACACGAGAGACGTCCTTGTAGGCTTCGGGTATTTCTTCCCTTACAGTTCCCATCGTCTCGGCCATGACTTTTATGCCTCTGTCTTCCAACCGTTTCAAAATAGTGTCCGCCTTTTCGGACTTCATGGCAGCCTTTCTGCTCAAAACCCTTCCGGCACCATGGCACGTCGAGGCAAAACACTCTTCCATCCCCCGTTTGGTCCCGACAAGGATGTAGCTTTCCGTACCCATACTGCCGGGAATTATCACCGGCTGACCGACCTGTCTGTATTTTTCGGGCAATGAAGGATGACCCGGAGGAAACGCCCTTGTTGCTCCCTTTCTGTGGACGCACACATCGATCTGCTTTCCCTCCACTTCGTGTTTTTCGATATGGGCCATGTTATGACTTACGTCGTAGAGAAGTTTCAAATCGGACTTGGGGAAAAAGTCGCCAAATACTTCCCTAACCAGATGACCTATTATCTCCCTATTGGCCAAAGCGTAATTTGCGGCAGCCTGCATCGCTCCCAGGTATTGTTTCGCTTCCTCAGATTTCAGGGGGGCACAACAAAGCTGTCTGTCGGGAACGCTTATGCCGTATTTATTCATGGCTCTAAGCATAACTTTTATGTAGTCATCGCAAACCTGGTGCCCCAATCCGCGGCTTCCGCAATGGATCATCACGGTAACTTGTCCTAGGTTAAGGCCAAATCGCCTTGCTGCGTTTTCGTCGTAAATCTCGTCGATAACCTGGATCTCCAGGAAATGATTGCCGCTTCCTAAAGTCCCCAGCTGAGGCTTGCCCCTTTCAAGCGCTTTTTTTGAGACGTAAGAAGCATCAGCGTGCGGGAGCCTGCCCCTTTCTTCGATGCATTCCAGATCTTCCTTGGTTCCGTATCCTTTCTTTACTGCCCAAAGGGCACCGTTTGCAAGCACATCAAGCAAATCAGATTCCCCTATCTTTATGGCACCCTTAGAGCCTACGCCACATGGAACCTTGGTGAATATAGCCGCAGTAAGCTCATCGATATGGGGCTTCATCTCATCCTGATCCAGAAAGGTGAGCATCACCCTAACGCCACAAGATATATCGTAGCCTACTCCTCCGGGCGAAATAATTCCGTCGTCCATGGAAAAGGCAGCTACCCCGCCTATAGGAAAGCCGTACCCCCAATGAACGTCGGGCATAGCATAGCTGTGTTTCAATATGCCGGGCAAGCAGGCTACGTTTGCAATCTGCTCCAAGGCGCCTTCCTTTTCCAGGTTCTGGATTATATACGAATCTCCATATATCAACCCCGTAACTCTCATCCCGGCCTTGAAATCCTTGTCCAGCAACCACCTGACGTGGTCTAACTGTTTTAATGCCATGACATTTTCCTCCCCCTCAAAGGTCGAGATACACCCGAAACTTCCATGTCGGCTCAGTCGTTATTTTCGCACAGCCGTAGGTAACAGCCTTTATGGCCCTGACGGGTTTAGGCGCAATACATAAACTGCCGTTGACGCTTAATCTCATCTTCTGGAGGTCTACGCTCACGTCTTTCGGATAAAATATTCTTTCTTTGACATCATATGTGTAGAGCAGTTCGTTAAGCCAGGAAACGAAAAGCTCCAGCAAATCCAAAGATTCTATCCTTACGACATCTTCCCCGTCAGGCTTTAAGGCGAAAAAATCGCCAAACATGAAGTAATACAACGCCTTTGCCGACTCCAAGACTAACCCTTCAGCCGAGCCGGCCTCTATTTCCAACCCGGCATCAGCAGTATGCGGCAGCTCCTTCCAGGGCATTTACAGCCTCACTTCCTCTAAACCTTCATTTTTTAACCTGCTTAAAGAAGGATAATGGGTCATGTCCAAATGTACCGGCGTTACCGAGACGTAGCCATTTGCCACAGCCCATACATCGGTACCCTCAATAAGCTGATCTGTAGGTTTCCCCGCTATCCAATAAAACACCCTTCCGTGAGGGTCCCGCAGCTTTGTGACTTTGCCCTCATATATCCTGAGTCCTTTCTTTGTAACCTTAAAACCCGCTAGCCCGGCAGTGTCTCTGTTGGGGACGTTTACGTTCAAAAGTAACCCCTTCTCCAACGGGTGGTCCTCAATCCATCGCACCAGCTTGGCCGCAACGACGCCTGCAGCCTCAAAATGTGCGTTCGCCTCGTCTTCGCAGTCCAACGAAAAGGCTATCGACGGACGTCCAAGCACAACACCTTCCATAGCTGCCGAAACCGTCCCGGAATAGGTTAGATCGTCACCTAGGTTTGGACCTATATTTATGCCGGAACATACCAGTTCAACGGAGGGGTCTAACTCCTCAAGTCCCAGGACAACGCTATCTGAAGGCGTGCCGTTACAGGCATAGACCGCCACATCGGCGGGATAAGGCCCGTTGCTGACTTGCCATAACCTCAAAGGGCGGTGCAGCGTTATTGCGTGTCCCACGCTGCTATGCTGCCTTTCGGGAGCTACAACCAGCACTTCATGTCCTTCTTTTTTGAGGGAAGCAGCCAAGGCAATTATGCCGGGAGAAAGGACACCGTCGTCGTTGGTTACTAATATCCTCATATATCAAAGACCTCTCTTGCAAAATTTGAAATGTATTACAGCATGATTTGAAATATGGCCATGATCACAGGCGTCATGACAGCCTGGATCACCCCAAACAACACCAAAAGAAGTATTATCAACATGCCGTACCGCTCCAAGAAAAAATATGCATTCATGGCCTTGGGTGGCAAAACGACATAAAGGATCCTGGAACCGTCCAGGGGCGGTATGGGTATGAGGTTAAATACCGCCAAACCTACGTTTATCATGATCATAAGCAATACAAACCTCGAAAGGGCGAAATTCGTTAAAAATATGGTCGGAAAAAACCTCACGATAAGCGCACAGGCTATGGCCGTAATCAAGTTGCCTGCTGCGCCGGCTAGGGACACCAAAGCAAGGTCTCTTCGCGGGTTCTTGAAATTTCTTGTGCTAATCGGCACTGGTTTCGCCCATCCGAACCTGAATATCAAAAGCATTAACGCGCCAATTGGATCCAGGTGTGCAAGCGGATTGAGCGTAAGTCGCCCTGATCTCAAAGGAGTATCGTCTCCCAACTTGTAAGCCACATAACCGTGGCAAAACTCATGAAAGGTAATTGCCCAAAGCACAGCCGGCAAGCTTAACAAAATATCTGCCCAACTCGGAAATCCCATTACATCCCTATCCTTTCTTCAAAACATATAGAGGGTAATTGCTTTTTACCCACTTGATCTCGTCTTCCCTCGTCTCGACTTCACCTCTAAGACGGGCTAGCAATAATTCCTCCAGTATTTTCCCTATCAATGGACCCTTTGGGTAGCCTAACTCTATCAGATCTCTCCCCATTAGTATAGGATTAACCCTATGCAGCCTCGTCAAATAAAGCAATATCCTTCTTCTTACACGCCACTGCTGCGTAGCGGCAGCCCAAAACAGAGCAGTCACATAAGGTACGTCCCGTAAAAACAGGTAAATTTCCTCGTAGCTTCTCATGCCCTTTCCGCCAATGGCATTTTCAGCCGTACCAAGATCGTCCAGGGCCTTTTCTACAATCTCCCTGTTTGATTTGGACAGGTGAAGCTTATCCAAGGTCGCATGTTGCACCCAATCGGCCGATGAGAAAATCACTGCCGCCAAAAAGGCAAGCCAAACATCTTCTTCTATATCCGGCAAATCGTAGCGAATCCGCCTTAAAAAAAAGGACAACCTTCGAACTATCTTAATGCAATTTCGGTCCACCTTGATCCCCGAAAATAACGCCTCAAATATGTTTAAACGCATCATCTCAAGTACTATCGGATAAACTTTTTCCTCCATGAATATCAACTTTAGCTCGTTTTTAACCCGGGTGCCGGAAAGAAGCCCAAGCAATCCCCCTTTAACGGCGCTTTTGATCAACCTGAAAGTGTTGTCCTCGAACTCAAAACCAAGCCTGTGTTTGAGGCGAAGTCCCCTCAATACCCTGGTAGGATCCTCCACGAAGCTCAGATTGTGCAGAACGCGCAGCTGCCTGCCATGAAGGTCACGCCGCCCGCCGAAGTAGTCTATTAAAGTACCCCAAGATCCCCTATTTATTGATATGGCCATTGAGTTGACGGTGAAGTCCCTCCTGTAAAGGTCATGTTTTAGGCTGTCTCCTGCAACATTAGGCAGAGCAACGGGATATTCGTAAAACTCCCTCCTTGCCGTGGCTACGTCAACCTTCTTGTCGCCCGGGAAAACTATAGTTCCAGTCTTGTAGCGCTCATGTACGGCGACCTTGCAGCCGTCGGTTTCCCATGACTTAATGAAAGCTAAAGCCTCACCTTCTACCACTATATCAAGGTCTTGATTTTCCTTCCCCAAAAGCAAGTCCCTTACAAAACCGCCGACGACGTATGCCTTAAGAGACATCTCCTCGGCTCTCCTGCCCAAACGCCTGAGTGTTTGTGTTATCCATGGAGAAAGCCTTTGTGCCATAAGCTGCGATATATCTTCCGTCCAAGGCAGGACGCTTCCCAAGGATCTTTCCTCGACGGGAACGGATATGGGATAAAGAGCCCTAAGCATGTCGGTCCTGGTCACGATGCCGACGAGCGATCCGTTCTCCTTGACAGGCAGGCGTCCTATATTATGAAAGACCATCAATCTGTGAGCTTCGGAAATCGAGGCATCGGGATGCACGGTAATGACTCCTTCGGTCATAAACTCTCGCACTTGGGCACCTCCAAATCCGTGAAGGTGAGCCTTGTCCAAGTCCTTTCGAGTTATGATGCCAATCAGGTTGCCATCTTGGACGATCGGCAGCCCCGAATGTCCGTAACGAATCATGAGCTTATAAGCTTCGTCCACTTGAAGTTCCGGAGCTATGGCCATGACAGGACTCGTCATGACGCTTGATACGGTCAGCAGCGGCTTAATATCGTGGATAAGTTTTTTTTCAATGTCCTTAATCAAAACATAAGGATCTGTACGCTCAAGCGTCACAGCCGCAGCCTGAGGATGCCCGCCTCCGCCCCACCAGGCTAAAAAGTCTGCCACATTCAATATCTCTTCTCTGCTTCTTGCCACAATGTATGTTTTTTGACCCATCGAAACGGCAGCCACGGCCACGTCTGCATCGAAGTAATCGCGCAAACGGTGCACGAAAAGCGATAGGCCTTCGACGTATCGGCTAGCATTTAGGGCCGACAGCACCACTTTAGCTCCGTTGATGTATCTCTCCCACGAATTGTCTATCAGATCGTTCAGGAGCTGCCTTTCTGCAGGGGTGAGGGATTGCTCGACGAATATGGGAATTTGCGTGAGATCCGCTCCCAATTCCTTCAATGTGGCGATGGTCTCGTAATCCTTTCTGCAGGTACCTCCAAAGGTAAGGGCCCCTGAATCCTCGTATATGCCCATGGCAAACAACGTCGCCTCGTGTGGAGAAATGGGTATGCCCTTTTCCAATATAACCTCCACAAGCAATGTAGTGCATGCCCCCAGCGTCTCTATCCTGCTGAAGGAGGCAGGCAATTCGTCAAGCACGGTCCCAGGATGATGGTCATACACATGAATAACTACATCCCTTTTGCCCACGAGAGAGGCAAAGGGACCTATGCGCGAAATAGAACGTGTATCCACGACTATCAATGTAGTGACTTCATCCATCTTGACCTTGCGTGGTGTCAAGACGTTATATCTGCTTGGATACCGTTTCAGAAAATCCCTCACGTTCCTCGATGCCGAACCGGAAAAACACGGGACAGCCCCAGAGTACAGCTTCATAGCAGCAATCATGCTGGCGAGCGAGTCAAAGTCAGCCCCGATATGAGTAGTAATTACCTTCAAATATCCAAAACCTCCCTAAGCCACAACAACGCCTTTGGGTTTACCCAGTTTAGGGAATGAACAAGGATAACGGGGGTATCATAGCTGTGTTGGCTTAATATCTCATTTTTAAGCGGATACAGCTTGCACCGAAGGGTTTTTAGCTCTACTTTCCATTCTCCCTCATCCTCGACCTTACCACGCCATGAGTAGATGCTTCTTACGGGGGCAATGTTGGCACACGCGGCCAACTTTTTTTCGAGGCATGTTTTGGCTATGTCTTCGGTTTCCCTTTCGCTGCCACAAGTCACGGAAACCAGTATCGGGTAAGCAATTTTTAGCAAGAGCTCTCCCAGTTTTTCGACCTCTTCCCGAAGCGCTTTCAGATCTCCGCCGTTTTCTATGACCCAATCGGACATGTTTTTCTTGTCCTCTGCGGGTAAAAGCCACCTTTCTCTGGAAGCTATGGCCTCTTCGTCAAGGCCTCGCATAGCATTTCTCCTAGCCCGCACATCCTTGGGGGCGGTCACGTAGATCACGAAATCTATCCAATCGGGCTTTCCGACCTCGAAAAGCAAAGGAATCTCGAAGACCTTGAGGCCGTCGCCGCCTTCAAGTAATGATCTTTCCATTTCTGCCATTACCAAGGGATGTATGAGATCACACATCCACCTGTACTCGGTTTCGTCGGAAAATCCCTTAGAAGCTACTTCGCCGGCAAGCACACGTCCCTCATTGTCTAAGATATCGTTTCCCCAGCGTTTGCGAGCCGCCTCTATAATCTCCGGTTTCGACCAGATCTGCCTTACTATCCTGTCAGCCTCTACTACGACAGCCCCCATCCTCTGTAGTAAACTGCAGACAGTACTTTTACCAGCTCCAATATCTCCTGTGAGACCTATGACCAACATCTGCGGGCACCTCTTCCTCCAAGGTCATATTGTAAACCGTTTTGTACCTATCAGGTATTTCCTCCAAAAACCTCGAAAAGGCGTTGTACTGCACGTTACCAAACAGCATCCTTCTTTGAGCGCCGGTCAAATACAACCTCTCCATGGCGCGAGTCATTCCCACGTAGCATAGCCTTCTTTCCTCCTCAAGCTGCGACTCGTCCATCTTTGCCCTTGCGTGAGGAAAGATACCTTCCTCCATTCCGACCAGAAAGACGACGGGAAACTCGAGTCCCTTGGCAGCATGAAGCGTTAGCAAATTGACCCTGCTTCCACCACCATCTTCGACGTCGGCATCGGAGTAAAGGGTGACCATGGACAAAAACTTGGCCAAATCGCCGCCTTCCGTATTTACCGAGAGAAGCTCGTATATGTTTTCCATCCTGGATTCCCAATCATCTGGGCAACTTTCTCTCAAATATGTGCCGTAACCTGTCTCTTCTACTATAAATGAAATCACGTCCCTGACGTCATCGCTGCGCAACAAAATTTGGATCATGTAGCCGGCAATCTCCTTAGCTCCTGCCTTCGCCTTTCCCTTCAAAGACAGGTCTTCTGCTTGCGCGAGCCACCGCCAAAGCTCCAAAGGGCTTTCGAACCTTACGGCAACGCTTGCGATTAAATTTCCTAACGCCAGCAAGCTCTTTTCGCCCAAACCGCGGGGCGGTACGTTTCCAATCCTGCTAAGCGCGGCACCGTCAAAGGGGTTGACCGCCAACCTCATGTAGGACAATACGTCCTTTACTTCCTTCCTTTCGTAGAAGGATACGCCCCGTACGATCTTATAGGGGATGCCTCGGGTCATGAGGTCCTGCTCGTAGCTTCTGCTCATCGCGTTTATCCTGTAAAGGATGGCTATGTCGTCGTAGGAATATCCTGACTGACACAGCCTTCTTATCTCGTCGGCGATAAATTGTGCCTCTTGACGATCGCCGCTTGCCAGATAGACCGATATAGGGGTGCCGCGCTGATTTGCGGTCCACAGTTCCTTAGGTCTCCTTTCGACGTTGTGCTTGATCACTGCATTCGCAGCATCCAGTATCATGCCCGTAGATCTGTAATTTTGGTCTAAGGTGATGACCTTGGCCCCCGGGAAATCGCGCTCGAAGTTCATGATTATCGACATGTCTGCACCGCGCCAACCGTAGATGGACTGGTCAGGATCTCCTACGACCATTATATTGCCCGATTTGGCCAACATCTCTATGAGCCTGTACTGCGGAGGATTTACGTCCTGATATTCATCCACCAGCACCCACTTAAAGCGATCGCGTTCTTTGGTGATCACTTCTTCATTCACGCAAAGCAGATGGAGCGGCAAAAGAAGGAGGTCATCGAAATCAACCGCTCCCTGTTTTTTAAGCTCCTCGTTATAAGCATCGTAAAATTCCTTCCACCTTGCCTCAAGCGCCAGGCCCGGCGAAAGTGTCTTTGGATCGGCGTTAGCCTTTGCCCTCGATATCATATCGGCCATGAAGGACACCTCAAAGCGCTTTTTGTCGATGTTGAAGTCCTTCATTAGCTTCTCTATGACCTTTTGGGCGTCTCCCTTATCGAAGACGGTAAACGGCACCTTTATGCCAGCTTCGTTGGCTTCCTTAGCATAACGATAAAGCATCTCAACCCCGTAGGAATGGAATGTCGAAATCTGCAAATTTTTGATGCTTGAGCCTAATAAGCTCTGGACCCTCTCCTTCATCTCCTTAGCAGCTTTATTGGTGAAGGTAACTGCCAAAATCTGCCAAGGAAGAGCTTCTCCTGAAGCAACCAGATAGGCAAACTTGTAGGTCAACACCCTTGTCTTGCCGCTTCCTGCGCCTGCCAACACCAAAAGAGGTCCTTTCGTATATAAAACGGCTTCCCTCTGCTTTGGATTCAGACGAGAAAGAATCTCTTCGACACGCAACTTAATTTCCCCTTACCTCGCTTAACCATGTCTTTATGGAACAACTAAGTTCGTCCAGACCCTTGCCCTCAAGCACAGCTAGCTCAAACCTGGCAGCCTTTGGGTTGAGCTTTTCGACGTCATTCCAAAAAGCCGATTTATCGAACTTTATGAAGGGCAGCACGTCAACCTTCGTAAGCAACACGGCCTTTGCTTTATGAAACAGGGATGGGTATTTCAAAGGCTTATCGTCTCCCTCGGGCACGCTTGAAATGGCCAGCTTGAAGGATTCTCCCAAGTCAAATTCGGCAGGGCACACCAAATTTCCGACGTTTTCGACAAACAGGACATCAATGTCATCGATGGGTATCTCTCGCAGGGCCTTTCTTACAAGATGGGCCTCCAAGTGACACCCTCCCTGGGTATTTATCTGAACGACAGGCGTGCCGGTGGCAGCTATGCGCTCTGCGTCTCTGGAAGTAGCCACATCGCCTTCGATCACGGCACATCGAAGGTCCAGCTTCGGCAATAGCTTTTCAAGCAAGGTCGTCTTGCCGGATCCGGGAGAACCTATCATATTTATCATCAATATACCCTTTTGTCTCATCAGGTTTCTTATAAAAGAGGCATGCTCTTCGTCCGCCGCCATGACGGATTTCCTAACGTCCACAAGTTTCGGCATTTCTAACTTCCACCTCCAGGTTAGTCAGTTCCAGTTCCATTCCGTTTAAGACGTTCACGTAAATCGAACCGCACTTGGGACATAAGCCCAAAAATTCTCTATCATCCCATTCATACCCGCACTCATCGCACCTTATGCTTAAAGGAACCTCTTCTATATCGAGGACAGCACCCTCCATTATCGTTCCCTTGGAGGCTATCTCGAAGCAAAACTCAAGTATATCGGGTACGATCTGTCGCATAACTCCGACCTTTAGACGCACCTTAGTCACGGCCTTCCAATTTCCTTCCTCGGCCATCTTCATTATTTGTTCCATAAATGCCTCTACGATGGACATTTCATGCATATTACGACACCTTAATTCGATTTTATACCAAAATTAAGGGGTTCGATCGCCCCCTTAGCAAATTTCTTAAATCAGAAGTTTTAGTTAAAAAATTTATGCCTCGGGCTCGATCAGGCCATAACCTCCGTTTTTTCTCCTGTACACTACGTTTATCAACCCCGTATCAGCATTCTTGAAGACAAAGAAATCGTGACCCAGCAAGTTCATCTGCAGGGTGGCTTCCTCGGGAGTCATGGACTTTACCGGCACTCTCTTTCTTCTTTCAAAAGTTATCGTCTCTTCCTGCTCGGGATAAACTTCCATCGGCTCTATGCCAAAGGAAATATCGTGAGTCTTCAATTGGACCCTGTCCTGCAGATAAGACTTATGGCGCTTGATCTGACGCTCGATACTCTTTAGCGCCTTGTCAAAGGCCTTACGGATATCGGGAGCGTAATCCTCGCCTCTCATGATGACTCCGTTAACGTTAGAGGTGATCTCGACGACGTGCATTCCCCGCGTAAAACTAACCACTACTTGAGTATCGAGAATGCGATCGAAGAACTTTTCCAGCTTAGACAGCTTTGACTCCATATACCCCTTAGATGCGTCCGATATTTCAACATTACGCGTAACGAACCTAATATCCATCAATATCGCCTCCCGTTATCTCCGGTGCAATGGTACAATTATTTTACCATGGATATATATTTTCCTCGAGCTACAAGCCAAATTTACCGTCAAATACTCCTAAAGCTGCCGTTACCTGTTTTAATGCTCTATAATGAATCGTAAGCATGCTATTTCAGGAGGGATGTTTCGATGAAGTTATCGACAAGGGCAATGAACATGGAGCCGTCCGCAACTTTAGCGATAAGCGCAAAGGCCAAGGCGATGAAGCGCGAGGGGAAACCAGTTATTTCCTTTGGGGCAGGCGAACCTGATTTCACCTCTCCCAAGGCGGCGCTGGACGCGGCAAGGGAAGCCATGGACAGAGGAGAAACCCACTACACGCCGGCAACGGGAATACCCGAGCTAAAAGAAGAAGTAGCAAAATACTACGAGAGGCGCTTTGGCCTCAAATACAACTCCGCAAAGGAGATAATCATAGGTTCAGGCGCTAAGCCGCTCATATACGAGGCGCTTGGATGTCTGGTAGATCCGGGCGACGAGGTCATGATATTTGCACCGGCATGGGTGAGCTACGTGGAACAGATTAAGTTATGCGACGGAAAACCCGTCATTATAGACACCACACGATCGGGTTTTTTGCCAACCGCTTCGCTGATCGAGGCTGAGATGAACTCTCGCACCCGTGGCATGATAATCAACACTCCCTCCAATCCGATCGGTGTCGTATACCCCAGGGAGACCCTGAATGCCATTGCAGACCTGGCGATAAAACATGACTTGTGGATTATATATGATGAAATATACGAAAGGCTCGTCTACGACGGTTTGGAACATATAAACATAGTTGCAATGAGGCCGGAACTGCGAGATCGCACGATACTAATCAACGGAGCCAGCAAGGCCTTCGCCATGACTGGATGGAGGATAGGATATGCCCTTGGTCCACAGGAAATCATGTCCAGAGTTGGAGACTTTCAGGGACATCTGACATCGAATGCGTCTTCCATATCCCAGTGGGCTACGGTCGGCGCCTTAAGGGGAGCCGAGGAAGACGTTAAAAGGATGCATCAGGCCTTCAACGAGAGGCGGAAAAAGATAGTCACGCTCCTCAGGGAAGTCCCGAACGTTTCCTTCGTCGAACCGAAGGGCGCCTTTTACGTATTTGTCGACATAAGAAATTGCCTTGGGAAGACTTACGAAGGAAAAACCATCGATGACGATATAAAATTTTGCGAGCTGGCCTTGGAGAGCAAATACATAGCCTTAGTGCCGGGAAGCGCTTTCCTTGCTCCGGGTTTTGTCAGGTTTTCCTACGCAAACTCCATGGAAGAGATCGAAGAAGGGGTAAGACGTTTTAAGGAAATGGTAAAAGAAATCAAATAGCCCTTTTTACAATACGAGCTTTCAGATCAATCTTTTTTAGCCGTTGCTTATAATCTGCACATAAATAAAACCGCGAGAAAGTTGAATAAATATATCTCGCGGTTTTATTTATAGGTTACCGGTTATTTATGGCCTTCGCCTTATATAACGCAAGCTTTTTCTTTGACGGGAACGACCTGAGTCCCGGATTTGCCTTTCAAGGCCTCAAGGGCTGAGTCCAATTTGGCTATAATAGCCCTCTTACCGCCACCTTCGACGAACCTTAAGGCTGCCTTTACCTTTGGTCCCATGCTTCCTGCCTTAAAGTGTCCTTCGGCCTCATATGCCCTTAATTCTTCAGGCGTAACGACGTCAAGCCATTTTTCATCGGGCTTTCTGAAGTTTATGGCAACCTTAGGCACATCTGTCAATATCATGAACACGTCAGCTCCAACTTCCTGCGCAAGCCTTTCGCCTGCCAGGTCCTTATCTATGACGGCCTCCACACCTCGATAAGTGCCATCTTTCTGCCTGACGACAGGGATACCGCCGCCACCGCAGGCGATCACCAAATACCTTTCGTCAAAAAGGTGTTTTATTACCTGACCTTCTACTATGCGCTTGGGATCGGGTGAAGGAACTACGCGACGCCACCCTCTACCGGAATCTTCGATCCAAACTTCATCCCTCTCGCTCATCCTTTTTTTGGCCTCTTCAGCCGTATAGAAAGGGCCAACCGGCTTTGTGGGCTTAAGAAAGGCGGGATCGTTGGGATCGACTTCCACTTGAGTCACTACGCAACAGGGTTCCCATCCCACCAAATTTTTGCCACGCATACAATTTCTTAAGGCCTGACAAAACATATATCCTATCATGCCCTGGCTTTCCGCCCCGCACACGTCCATTGGCATGGACGGCACTAAGCTGCTGCCGGCTTCATTCTGTATCAAGATCGCGCCCACCTGCGGGCCGTTGCCGTGCGTGATGACCACTTCATAACCAGCCTCAAGCATCCTTACTATCTGCATTGCTGTTGCCTTAACGTTTTCCATCTGCTCTTCAAAGGTTCCCTTTTGCCCGCTTTGAAGTATTGCGTTGCCACCCAGGGCAACTACCACCTTTTCAGCCATTCTAAACCCTCCATCGTTTCAGGTTTTATATCAAAGACCGATAGAACAAGGAAATTATACTACCTTTCCCTCAATTGTCTACTGGTCATTTAAAAAAAATAAACCAATATGAGCATATTGGTATCCTCGCCCATATTGGTTCTTTGTACGCAAAGATTATCCTTCCATAATTTCCTTTTCTTTTTCCTCAAGTATCTTGTTCACCATTTCGATGTGCTCATCAGTTATGTCCTGTATTTCCTCTTGGATGCGCTTAAGCTCGTCCTCGCTGATGATGCCTTCCTTTTCCTGACGTTTCAATTCATCAAGGACATCACGCCTTATATTGCGGATCGCCACCCTCGCATCTTCGGCGTATTTCTTAACTATCCGCAACAGTTCCGCTCTTCTTTCTTTAGTCAGTTCCGGCAAGGTTATCCTGATATTTTCGCCATCCACCTGAGGCATAACTCCGAGCTGTGACGTCTGAATGGCCTTTTCTACAGCCTTTGTGGCCGTCTTGTCCCAAAGGGATATCAAGATTTGTCGCGGTTCGGGGATAGAAATGGTCCCCATCTGTTTTATCGGGGTCTGCACTCCGTAATAATCCACCTTGATGTTTTCAACCAATGCCGGATGCGCTCGTCCTGCCCTTATGCCTACCATCTCGGCTCTGAAATGTTCAACGGCCTTCTTCATAGATTCCTGCATTTCCTTCAAAATCTTTCTATCCACAACCATAGCCGTCATTCCCCCTTTTTGATGAGACTAGCGTGCCGATCGGTTCCCCATCTATCAGCAGCTTCTTTAAATTTCCCTCTTGAAGTATATCAAAAACTATGATTGGAATTGAATTCTCCATGCAAAGCGAAAAGGCAGCGGCGTCCATTACTTTGAGTTGCTTGCTCAAGGCCTCCAGGTACGTGACGAAGTTCAGCTTTCTTGCATCATCGTACTTCATGGGATCCTTATCATAAATCCCGTCAACTTTGGTTGCTTTAAGCAGACAATCTGCGCCAATCTCAGCAGCACGTAAAGAAGCAGCTGTGTCCGTAGAAAAATAAGGAGATCCTGTGCCGGCTGCAAATATCACCACGCGCCCCTTTTCCAAGTGTCTCAAGGCTCGTCTTCTTATAAAGGGTTCCGCAATTTCCTGCATAACGACGGCCGTTTGGACGCGAGTAGGCAACCCTAAACGCTCGAGGTTATCCTGCAGCGCCAAGGCATTTATGACGGTAGCAAGCATTCCCATATAATCCGCCTGAGGCCTGTCCATGCCCATGCTGACCGCCTGGGCACCGCGAAATATGTTTCCTCCCCCTACAACCATGGCTATCTGAATTCCATGTTGGGCTACTTCAAGTATTTCCCTGCAAATCTTCGAGACGGCATCGAAATCGATGCCGAAGGTCTTGCTGCCAGCCAATACTTCGCCTGACAATTTAAGCAATACGCGCTTGTATTTGACTTCGCCTTCCAAAGCACGTCTACCTCCGATATCTTATATTTATTAAATAAAAGAGGGGCCAGGAAAAACCCAACCCCTCTTAAAATCTAAGCTATTCTCCTATGGCGAACCTGGCAAACCTTCTTACAACTATGTTCTCGCCCAATTTCGCTATAGCCTCAGTGATGAGATCTTTGATCTTCTTCTCGGGATCCCTTATCCAGGCCTGTTCGAGCAAACAAGTGCTCTCGTAAAATTTCTGTATACGCCCCTCGGCTATCTTATCAACTATATGCTGAGGTTTGCCTTCTTCTAAGGCTTGCTTGCGATATATCTCTTTTTCCCGCTCCAGATCCTCGGGAGGTACGTCATCAGGGGAAATATAGTAAGGGGAAGCAGCAGCAATATGCATCGCTATCTCCTTGCCAAGGGTCTGGAATTCCTTGGTCCTGGCCACAAAATCAGTCTCGCAATTTAATTCAAGGAGCGTGCCTATTTTTCCAGTCATATGTATATAGCTGAATATCAGGCCCTCAGATGCAACTCTTCCTGCCTTTTTAGCGGCCTTGGCAATACCTTTCTCCCGCAGATAATCTATGGCCTTCTCTATGTCGCCCTTGCATTCCTCTAATGCTTTTTTACAATCAAGGATACCTGCACCCGTACGTTCGCGCAACTGTTTTACCAGCTCTGTATCAACGGACATTCATTATTCCTCCTTCCAGCCTTTACGCTCTTCAAGTTCGTCCTCGACGAGTTCTTCTTCGAATTCACCGTAAACCTCGTGCAGCTTCTCCCGCACCTCTATCTCATCAGAAGGCTCTTCCTCTTCTTCACCGGAAGCCGTGGCTACAACAGCCTTTTGAGTAGCCATGCTATCTACGCCCTGACGACCTTCGATGACTGCATCAGCCATTAGGGAAGCTATAAGCTTTATAGCCCTTATCGCATCATCATTTCCGGGAATCGGGTAATCGATCAACGTCGGATCGCAGTTGGTGTCAACTACGGAAACTATTGGTATGTAAAGCCTTCTGGCTTCGGCAACGGCAATGTATTCTCTTCGAGGATCGATCACAAACAGGGCATCGGGCAAGTCCTTCATATCCCTAATGCCACCCAGATATTTCTCAAGCCTTTCCTTTTCCTTACGAAGCTTTATCGCTTCCTTCTTGGGGTACTTCAAAAACTCTCCGTTTTCTTCCATCTCCTGAAGCTCGATCATGCGACGCACCCTTTTGGAGATGGTGGAAAAATTAGTAAGAAGGCCTCCAAGCCACCTCTGATTGATGTAGAATTGCCCGCAACGCTGGGCTTCTTCCTGGATAGTCTCCTGAGCTTGGCGCTTAGTGCCTACAAAAAGCACGGTACCTCCACCCTTAGAAACCTCCCTCAAGAAATCGTACGCCCTTTCAATAGCCCTAACGGTCTTCTGCAAGTCTATGATGTAAATACCGTTGCGTTCAGCAAAGATGTAGGGCTTCATCTTCGGATCCCACCTTCGAGTCTGATGCCCGAAGTGGACTCCGCACTCCAAGAGTTGTTTCATGGAAACTACAGACACACTAATCCCTCCCACGGTTTTATTCTTCCACAGTCCTCATTCGACACCGGAACCCCAAGGGCACCCCGATGCCGTCCGACCGTGTGCTTTGTAGAAGCCAATGGGAAGTATAGCATATAACTCGATTGACCATCAAGGATATTATTGTTAAAATGTGAATAAAATGGTATTTTTAAGTGTGTATCACATTAACTGAGGAGGCTTTATAATGACAAAAAAGCTCACCGCAAATATAGAAGAATTACCTGCCGAACGCAAGGCCATACTCAACAGACTCAAGAGGATAGAAGGACAACTCAGGGGAATACAGCGCATGATCATAGAAGAAAAACCATGCGTGGAAGTGCTGACTCAGCTGACGGCAGCAAGAAACGCCATGCAACAGGCATGCGTGGAGATCGTAAAAAACAACCTCTATAAATGCATAAGAGAGAATACCAATACTGAAGAAAATATAGAGCAACTGGAGAAACTTATAAGCGCACTCATAGATATGGCACCACAGGCGGCGAAGTGATAAGAGCGCGAATGAAGTACGGCCTCGTTTTATCCGAAACATCCCTTAAATAAAAATAAAGCGCATAAATCGATAAAAATGCGGCCCCCCTTCGACCCAGCTTTTCCATGTCACCCGATGTACACTGCTTACCGTTGCTCCCTTCCGGGCCTGGCGGGGTTCGCAGGACATCGCCGCATGGAACTGAGCCTACAGAGGACCGCAACTTACCTTACAAAAATATGGCGGAGAGGGTGGGATTTGAACCCACGAAGCGGTTTTGTAGCCGCTTACTCGCTCTCCAGGCGAGCGCCTTCGACCGCTCGGCCACCTCTCCTCATGCAAATTGCCAACCCTTACACACCAATTGTAACATAATTTATGTCATCTGGCGGAGAGGGTGGGATTTGAACCCACGAGACGGCTCATCACCGCCTAGTCGATTTCGAGTCGACCGCCTTCGACCGCTCGGCCACCTCTCCATCCGCTACGTAATAACCCAAAAAAGTCATTCAAGATCTTCTTGCATTCTACGGCAAGCACTCCGCCTTCTACCCTGCAACGCCAGGGAAGCCTTTTGTCTTCCGGTATCCTGTACAGAGACCAGCACGCACCGGCTCTCGGATCCGTGGTGCCAAAGACAACTCTTTTAAGCCTGGCCTGCAAAGCAGCGCCGACGCACATCACACAGGGTTCAAGCGTTACATATAATGTGCATTGAGTAAATTCTTCCTTGGATAGCTTCAAAGATGCAGCCCTGATCGCGTTAATCTCAGCATGAGCCGTTGGATCGCCATGACGCTCTTTGGTATTATGGGCACCAACAACCATCGTATCGCCAAGCGCTATCACGGCACCCACCGGGATTTCCCCTTCGTCGAAGGCCTTATTTGCCTCCAGCAGGGCAATCCTCATAAACCTCTCATCTACACTGCGATCCTGCACCTATGTATCACTCTTCCCTGCATAGTACCCGGCATTGACCGGCGCTCTAGAAAGATACCACGAGCTCACAAAAACGTCAACAAAGATCGTAGGCACTAAATGCACTGCCTGAAATGACAAACTTTACGCACTTTGACACGGGCAGTGATATTGCGAAGCTACAACATCCCACAGGCCGATTTTTTCGAGTATCTTTCGAGGGACGAGCATAGATACATGAACGACTCCAGGAAGTCTTCCAATCTCCACCTGTCCCGTGATCGTACACCTGTTTTTGACCTCGTCCAGTGATAACCCTGTCAACTCGGATAATCTCTTTAAGCCATTGTCGCAAGCCTCGTTAAGGTTTCTGCCACTTCCCACCATTTGGATCGGTAGAGCTTCGCTTTCTAGCTCAAAACCGTATAGACTTGCAATTTGCTTAGCCTTATTCAATATTTCTTCACTTCGTCCTGTAACGATCTTGGGGAGGTCGCAGGCCCTGGGCAGGACGATAGGTCCGTCCAGCGACAGACCCTTTAATACCCTGACCTCAAGAATTACCTCAGCCGTGACATCAGTTGTATGTCCGGCTATCTCCCCATCTCCCATCATAGCGTGGACATCACCGACGTACACTCCGCCACCTTTGACCTTTACAGGAGCAATCACGACAGAACCTTCTACGACTTCGTTTATGTCCATATGGCCATCGGTTCGAAGTTGCAATTGCTCCTCGGTAAGGCCATATTGATGAGGCGCTCCTACAAGAAAACTTCCAAAATCACCTGCGTTATGAGAGGATGGCATCGCGACAGCGGGACAAGTCCCAAGGTTTCCAACCATTGGGCGCAGAGGAGCTATAAGACCAGGAAGGTCTCCCCTTGCCATCAAGTTGGCCGAATATTGTTTAGACTCAGGGGGAAGAGCACTAAAATGAGATGCGTCACAAGCTATTTCCTTCGCAACCTGCGGTGGTACTGTCACTGCAACTTTCCTTTCGTCATCCATGAGTATCGTATATGTATTGCCATAAAGAAACGGATGTACGGGAGCTCCGCATTTCTTGCAACGTATGGCGTCTTCGCCAACGCCCTCGACGTATGTCTCGGGATTTATCGTGCCGCAAGACGGACACTTCTTAGCAATAAAGGGATCACCCACGAAATGCCCTTCCTGAGGTACATCGGTACCTGATGTCGTGGCAAGCGAAAGGACATTGATCTTTCTGATTTTTATCATCACGGAATCCCCGATGTCTGCTCCCTCTACGGCTACGGGTTTTGTGACTTCATGCCCGCTAGGGTAATCGGGCGTTATCATGGCTCCCCAACATCCGGGGCTAACTCTGGCAACTATGATACCTCCATCCCTGACCGGCCCTTCAAACTGCCGGCTGGGGTCAAGCACCCACACCATCTCTTTCGCATTTACTATCGTTTGTGCCATTTGACCCTACCTCCGTTGTTCAAATCTTGAGATCTTTTAAAATAATTTTAACATCCCGATTTGGAATGGGCAATAAAAATTTTAGGTATGGCTAATTATTTGATCGTCCTTCATCAAAAGATATCAAAATTCCTTCTTCGGTTTACCTATGATCCATACGACTTTCCCTATCACCTTTACTAAGCCAGAGGCTAAGTCTTCTTTGCTAAAAAGCATAGGGCTATATGATGGATTCGCGGGCCTCAACTCTAGAGATCCGTCCGCCCTTGTATAAATGTACTTTACGGTCCACTCATTCCCAATTGCCACCAATGCCACGTCTCCCTGCCCCAATTCAGCGCTTGGATTAACCACAACTATGGAACTATCGGTAATCCCCGCTCCAATCATGCTCTCTCCGGCAACCCTAACGGCAAAGGGAGGAACTTCTCCGACGGGACCTAATGCATAGTCCGGCACGTAAACCATGTCCTCTACGTCATGATATATACCTGTTTGATCAACTCCTTTCCCTGCCGCTGTGACAGAGGCCTTATCTAACAATGCAACTTCCGTTACCTCCATTGCCTTCTTTGTAAAGCCCTCCAGTCCTGTCAGATAGTCTATGCTGGTCTTGAGTTCCTTCGCTATTCTGACCAACAAATTCAAGCTTGGAGTCTTTTCCCCCTTCTCTATTTCACTTATATGAGATGGGCTTGTCTTTACCCGTCTTGCCAGTTCCGTAACTGACATGCCAATTTCTCTTCTTAACATCCTTATGCGGTTTCCCAGCATCTTGACCTCGCCTCCATTTCACATAATACACTTCTTATTGCGAAAAAATATTCGCCATAAGCGAAAATAGTTCCTAAGACTCATTGATATTTTACCAGTAGAGAATATATTTGTTAATGATAACCAAGACTAGCGGGAGGATTTAGGATGATAGCGCTAGTAGATTGTGACAGCTTTTACGCCTCATGCGAAAGGATATTTAGGCCTGATCTAAGGGATAAGCCGGTTATAGTATTGTCCAATAATGACGGATGCGTCATAGCCAGATCGCAAGAAGCCAAGGCCTTGGGCATTCCAATGGGCGTACCATACTTTAAGATCAGAGAGGTCGTCACGAAAAACGACGTGGCCGTATTCAGCTCAAACTACGCTCTTTATCAAGATATTTCAAGCAGAGTATTAGAGACGATACGAGATTTCTGTCCCGAGGTGGAGCCCTACTCCATTGACGAAAGCTTCATGGTGCTGGATTCTTTGCAATTAAGCGACGAGACTGCCTTTGCCAAAAGGTTGCGCCAATTCATAAAAAGATCGGTTGGGGTACCCGTATCCGTCGGCATCGGTCAGACAAAGACTTTGGCAAAAATTGCTACCAAGATCGCAAAACAGGCTGACGAGGGCATATATAATATCGCAGAACAAGAAGATCCAGACTGCATCCTCACAACTATAGCCGTAGAAGATGTATGGGGGATAGGGCGTCATCAGTCCAAGAAGTTGCGAGCAGTTCGTATACGCACAGCCCGTGATCTCAAATACGCTGAAGATGGATGGATCAAAAAGCACCTATCCGTCACAGGATTAAGAACGGTATACGAACTTAGAGGTTTCAGGTGTTTTGGCTTTAATGAAATACCCGACAACAGAAAGAGCATTTGTGTATCGAGGTCACTTGGGACTTATTTGACAAATTACGACGAACTTTCTCAAGCTGTGGCTTTTTATGCTTCCTTGGCCTCGGAGAAACTGAGGGCACAAAGGTCACTGGCTAATGCCGTGACAACCTATATATCCACGAGCTTTCACGTCCCAGATTGCTACTGGGGCAGCAAAAGGGTTTGTCTTACAACTCCCAAAAACGATTCCCCTTCTCTTGTAAGGGCTGCATTAGAAGGGCTAAGGCTAACATACATTGAAGGAAAGAGATATAAAAGGGTTGGCGTTCTGCTCTCTGAAATCACCCCATGTAAGGAACTACAAAAGGGATTATTCTGCGATATGAAGCAATCCAAAAAATTAGATAAATTAATGCAGGAAATTGATAATATCAATCTCGAGGCCAATGGACCCATTGTTTGGCTTGCTGCCGGTGGCAAACCGGAAAGCCAAAAATGGGTGGCCAGTGCATCTATGCGTTCGCCTCGTTATACGTCATATTGGGATGAACTGCCCGTTGTAAAGGTCTAATCGAGGTGTCGAAAATGGGTCGTTTCAACACCACCACAGGTTTTCCAACGCCTGCAGCAGAAAAGGCTCACTCCTTGGATTTAAACAAATTGATAATATACAATCATGCCTCAACATATTTTCTACGTGCATCAGGCGATTGTTCAAAATTTGGCATCTGTAACGGTGATATCCTGGTAATAGATCGATCACTAAACCCCTGTGAAGGCAACATAGCAGTAGTGATCAAAGATAACTCATTGCAACTAAAAGAAATTATACCGTCCGAAGTCGCACGTCCAAGCCTGCCTGACGAGTGGCAAGAGTGCTTTTTCGGCATCATAACGTGGATAATCCACAAAGCTAAATGACCGAAAAAGATAGACGGCATAACGCCTGTGCTCACTAAGAGGCTCTGCCAAAACTTTATACTAGGTAAGCTGTCTCTTTTGTATATGTATATGAAACTTCGTAATGCTATAATGATGAGCAAGCTCTAACTAGGAGTTGAGCAAATGTATGTTACGGGTTAAACTTTTAGGATCACCTCAGGTGTTTCGCGATGATCAGATTATCCAGTTTCCATTTCGAAAAGCCGAGGGCCTCTTTTATTACTTAATCGTCGAAAAAGTAGTCTCCAGAGAAAAATTAGCCGGGGTCTTCTGGGGCGATATGGATCAGGTTTGCGCATTAAAAAATTTGAGAAATGCTCTCTATATCCTCCACAAGACATTGTCACCAGACCTAATAATTCAGGATAACCAATGGATCCGCATCAATGATTCCGCACCCCTGTCGCTAGATATAGATATGTTGCACGACTTGGGAAAAATGTCGAGACAGTCGCTTGAAGATATTGCAGGTGAATTCTTGGACGGTTTTTACATATCCAGATGTCCCGAATTCGAGGAATGGGTTTTTGCCAAGAGGACGCAAATTAGAACCTTGTACATCAATAATCTAAAATCTTGTGTCAAATTATGTTGCAAAAACAATTCATACGACACTGCCCTTGAGATGGCCAAATTAATCTTAAAGATTGACGAATTTGACGAGGAAACAATCAGGTCTACTATGAGTATATACGTTTCCTTAGGACAGATTACGAAGGCTTTACAAATATATCAACTATTCAAATCAAAAGTTAACCAAACTCTAGGAGTTGACCCTGATGCATCGACAGAATCCTTGTATGATGAAATATATTTAATGCACCAAAGGGATATCGCTGATCGACTAAACAACAGAACGCCACCACATTTAAACGGCTCAATATTTGGAAGAGAAGATGAGCTTGCCAGGTTACACGCTCTTTGCAACAGGTCAAATAACATGCAAATGCCTAAGTGCATCTTAGTTACCGGGGTGCCTGGGGTCGGCAAGAGCCATTTAATACGCAACTTTTTAGATAAATATTTAGTAGCAGGTGATTTATTCCTGTCTTGCAAAGCAATCGAGACCAATAGCTCACATTATCCACTGGGTCCATGGCATGAACTGCTCTACAAGTTAACATCATCAAACATTTCGCTAGTTGGTCTTCATACGCCTGCCACACTTTCCGATATGCTCGCAAAAAGCATAGAACAGAACAGGAAAAGCAACAACAAGGTAGTTTTGTACATGGAAAATTTACATGATTTCGATCCTGCTTCCATAGAGGTGTTTCGTTGTTTCTTGGATCGTTTGCCTATAGATATTACAATAATAATTGAATCTCGCAACGAAGAGGCTTATCACATTGATACATTGCTTAAAAACGCCTATCGGAGAGGTAATATAGACTACCTGCACATAAAAATTGATCCATTTACAAGGGAAGGTACAGAGAATTTTTGTAGATTTTTGCTTCCATCCCATAAAGTATCATCAGAACAACTTGAGGTAATTTACAACTACACAAACGGAATCCCGCTGTTTTTAAAGGAAATTGCAGGCTTAATTGCAGAAGGCAAAAATCTAAATATGTTTTCTCGAAGATTACAGGATATAGTAAAAGAGCATTTAGTCTTGCTTCCCAAGCTTGAAAGCGAGCTTCTCAAAGTCATATCTGTTTCAAATGTTGAAGCCAGTTATAAACTACTTAAATCCATTCTAAATAATACTGATGAGCAAGAACTCACCGAAGCAATTAGTTCCCTGATAAGAAAGGGCTTTATCGTCGAAAATATAGAAGACGGTAACAGGTTTTACTCCTTTTCGCACTCAGAGATTAGAAATATTATATATAATCTTATCGAGCAAGAACACAAGAGATTTCTTCATGATAGATTGGCATGCCTGATTCTAGAAAACGTGGGTGATTGGTCAAATATTAAATGGAAAGATGGTCTAAATTTAATTTATCATTTGCATCACGCCAATTTATTGATAGAAGAACTTAAAGCCAGGTTAAATTTGCTTAAATTACATTTAAGCTTCAACCATGAATTGTTCCCCATGTTAAGCGACGATACCTTAAAAACGGCTAGGGTCCCCTTTTCTGAGATGGAGTCTACAGCAACATACGGAAAGGATATTCGTGATTTGCTTTACGAAATTCACTGTGCTATTGGCGATAGCCATGAGCTTGAAGTTTTAGAAAGGACATATTATTGGCTAGAGGGCAGTTATCTCATATGGTATGGGAAATACAGGGAAGGATTAAAGAGAATCTACGACACCTTATATTGGGCTAAAAATAGCGGAGCCACTAAATTGCAATTGGATTGCCTCCTTGGCCTTTGCTATTTTGGCATACAAACTGAAAATGGACAAATGCTTAAAAGATACGCGTTGGACATGTTAAGGGTTGCTCAGTCCAACTTCTTGGATTATTACATAGGAGCTTCACTGAGATTTCTTGGACTTGGATATATGTTAACCGGAGATTTGAAAAGAGCAGAGAGATTATTCAAGTCATCAATAAGAACGTTTGAAAAGTTGAACGCCACTCGGCCTAAACACAGCATGTGCATTATAGCAGCCTTAAACTACCTGGGTGATGTGAGACATTGGGAAGGCCGATTTGAAGAAGCGCTAAGTTTCTATGAATCGTGCATATCTCTATGCAATAAACAAGGCCTATATCATGGTTTAAGCCTGTTTCACGCAAACGCTGGTCACGTTGCCTTCGATTTAAATGACCATTCGCTTATGCTTTATCATCTCAATAAATCGATACAATTTCACGACCAATATCACGGCGGAAGAGGCACGGCGATATCGCATACCCTTTTAGCTCTATACTGGGCCATAAAAGGCGAACCGGAAAGGGCCATTGACAACCTTCGTAAGGCAAATCATATCTGCACAACATTAAGGAAAAAGTACTGGATAGGCACATTACTATATACTAAGGGGCTAATGCGAAACATGATGGACAATTGCGATGGACTTAAACATTTATGGGCCGATGATCTTCCTAAGAGCTCCGTTGAATACGCCAAAGAGGCGGTTTCTATCCTTGATGGCCTTCACATCGAACACGAAAGACAAAAGGCTTGCAAGTTATTGACAAGCCTTTTGTCCAACGAGGATGTTTCGCGTTACTTAACAGTATAAGATTTCAAAAATTCATATCCGTTGGCAAAGTCAACAGTATATATTCTGTCAAGCGATACGAAAGGAACTACTTTACGATACGCTTCATACAACGCCTTTGTCTTTTTGGCCAACTGAACCTTACCGCGGAGGTCAACTGCTTGGGCAGTATGCAACATCTGAATTGAAGAAATATAGTACATGTTGTCAGTTATCTTCTCCAGGTTGCGAATGGCCAGCATGCTATTTGCAAACGTATCTTCAATATTACCTGCAAGGGCAAATCCGTCCATGGAAACGGGCATCGCCAGCTGTCTATTTTCGGCATAAAGCTCTCCCAGAGGCTTTTGGATTGCCCCAAAGGCGTGACCCAACGTGTTTTCTTCCGAAGCCAAAAATCTGCTTAACCCTGTAATATTTGGATTTTCAAACCTTATGGTTTGCATAACTATATTTTGAGACATGCGTGCCAACGCTTGAGATAGTCGCTCAATCCTGGCAACTACGGGCAACATATCGAAATTGGCGGTAGGGTAAATGGCACCATTCTGTTCACCTTGTATTAAATAATTAGATACATACTTACTATCTGGACGCTCCACTTCCGTCACTCCCGGTATAACAGCCGGGTTGTCGTCACTACTGTTTACTTGAATGATAAGGGCTTTTTCTGCCTCTTCAATTGCATCCAAAACATTTCCGAGGGCATAACCCATTGTCCTAAACGATAAAGGGTCCTGAAGCGGTCTTCCTTCGGCTGGCTGCCACAAATAACTTCCCTCTAAAGTATCGCGAATCATTTTAGAAGCTTTAAGCATCCCCGGAAAAGGACGAATTTCTGTCGTGGCCTTTAGAAAAGGAGCCATGTTACCGTTAAGTCCTTCCAAAGTTAAACCGAACACCACTATAGCTTTATTGGCATAATTTTTGGCTTCTTCAACAGCTAATACGGCTTGGCCGGCTGCTACCGCATTAGTACTAAGCATGGATAGAAAATCTTTGCCCACCGGCTTTATTGGAGAAAGACCCGCTTCTTTCAAAGCATCAGCGGCTGCCATACGTTTTCCTCTGTAATTGACTTGCCACTCCCCTATCATCGCAAGGCCTATATGAGATGCTATGGTAATATCAGCTTCCCCGACGGAGCCCCTTGAAGGTACTACCGGAGTGATCTTTTTGTTAAGAAAGTCTTTATATTGGTTAACAACGGCAGGTTGGACTCCCGGGATTCCTGTCAGAAAAGTATTTAGACGTATCAACATAGCAGCACGTACAACATCTATAGGGAGGTCAGGGCCTATAGCGCCGCCATGAGCGCGCAGAGAAAGAAGGTTAAACTCCCTGGAGCGTGCTAACAACTCCTCTGACAATACCTTTTTCCCGCCTTTTTCTTCAAAAACTGGCTTATCCTTGTTCCAGCCGACTCCGGTGGTAAGACCGTAGACCGGTTTCCCCTGAAGGGCAGCTTCCATTACCACTGCAAAGCCCGCTTCTACCTGTTTCATCGCCTCAGGCGATATCTCGACCTCAGCTTCCCCTCTTGAAACGCTAAGGATTTCATCGATAGTCAAAGTATGACCGTTTAGGACAACTTTAGACGCTGCCATCGATGGAAGAGCAAAAAGCATCACAACAATTGACGACAAAAAGAACATCCTAACCAAACTCTTTCCCCGCATTATCTTCACTCCTTCTCGAACATATGATTGTAATCGCATAAAGCCTAAAAAGGCCCATAGCCTATCCAAGTTGCAATAAGCAGTAAGGCAATCGCCGCAACCCAAGCTTTCCACACAAAAGGCATGACGAACTTAAGCCAGGTATTAAACGGAATTTTTGTGTATATAAGATAGGCAATCACAACTCCCACGGTAGGATAGCAAAGATTGGACAATCCATCTCCAAATTGAAATGCTAAAATTGCAATCTGTCTTTTTAGGTTTATTATATCCGCCACGGGCAATGCTATTGGCAAAGTTACTAAAGCCTGTCCGCTACCTGAGGGAATGAAAAAGTTGACAAACGTCTGCATTATAAACATTCCAACCGCGCTCAACCATGGCGGAAGGATATCCATGACACGTGCAAGCCCCATAACTATGGTATCTATAATTTTCCCTTCCTCCATGACTACACTGATACCTCTTGCAAGGCCCACCGCAATCGCGCCAACAAATATGGATTGCCCTCCTCCTATCAACTTCTCGGCAATTTCATTGCCTCCATAACCTGCAATTATGCCACCAACAATAGAACCTATAATGTATACTGCTGACATCTCGAAAAACCCGAATCCCCATTTTATGGCTCCGAAAACTACAACGAAAATTGTGACGGCAAAGGTCAGTAAAATAAAACCATGCCTGATCGTAAAGACTTCAGTATTCATATTTTGGATGTCTCGCAGATGAGACATGTCCAAGCCGTTAGCAACGCTTAAAGTTGGATCCCTTTGAATCCGTTCGCCATACACCAAAACAAACCTGATGGCAAGCATCATCAAAACTACAAATACTACCAGTCGATAGCCTAGTCCAGAAAAAAGCGGAAGCTCCGCTAAACTTTGTCCAATACCGACAGTCCATGGATTTGTTGGGCCTGCTGTCCAACCCACGACAATGGAAATTACAGGAACAGATATTCCAACCAAGACATCATATCCTAATGCCAAGGCGATACCTATGCAAAGTGGCGCAAATGGGATTGCAGCCTCAAGCATGCCGGGAAAAGCCCCCAAACAACCAAAAAACAACATGATTACCACGATTACCCAAGACTTTCTTTGATGACCTATTACGTCCAATAACTTAAAGACAGCGGCCCTGATAGCTCCTGTGCTATCGAAAAGCTGTATAGATGCGCCTATTATCATTATCATAAACAGCAATGCAGAAGCCGAGTTTATACCTTTTGGAATTGCTACAAACATCTTAAAAAAGTCCACAGGCGAACGTTGTATATAATGAAAACTGGAGGGGTCCACTATGGTTCGCCCCCCAACTTGAACGCGAGTATACTCTCCAGCAGGTATAATCCATGTCATTATGGCCATGAATGCAATAATTCCAAAAAGCAATACGTAGGCATGAGGAAATGCTTTAAATATCTTCTTTTTTGTCATTTCTCTTCTCCCCTTTCATGTTTTTCAATAGACGAAAGGATCTTGGTAGGATTTAGTGGCAGGTGTGCCAAACGAGTTCCAAGCGCCCAATTTACCGCATTTACTACAGCCGCTGCCACGGGAACTGTCGCTATCTCTCCAACGCTTTTGGCTCCAAATGGTCCTGATGGCTCTTCATCTTCGACAAGCATGACTCTTACCTTAGGCATTTCCGGAGCATTGGCAATTACATAGCGACTGAAGGAAGCGTTTCGTGGCTTTCCTTGCAAATCATACGCAAGCTCTTCAAACAACGCCATTCCTATGCCCATTTGAACCCCACCATAGATTTGTCCCTCGACCAACTTAGGATTAATCGCCTTACCGACATCGTGGACAGCCAAGTAATCTGTAACCGTCACTAGCCCCGTCAGTGTATCGACTTCAACCTCCGCAAAGTGCGCAGCATAAGATCCAGGGTTTGCTACAGATCTGTACGAGAGATATCCTCCAACTTCTTCCTGTAAGGTCCTCCCAATCTCAGAGACAATTTCCCCGTAGGAAAAAACTCTATCTTGATCTGATTGAACTATAACTTTACCATCACGCAATGTTATTTCATTTAAAGGCACCTTTAAAACCATAGATGCCAAAGCACGAAACTTTTCTCGAATTTCTTCAGCAAGCTTTTTGGCACAATTTCCGCATACATAGGTAACCCTGCTTGCCACACATCCCACATCGTATGGAGAATGCATGGTATCTCCTTCGCTAACTACAACTTTTCCGATATCTACATCAAGGACTTCGGCTACAATCTGGGCAATGACAGTCAGAGTGCCATTGCCCAATTCGTGAAGCCCGGCATTGACCAATACTGCTCCGTCTTCGGTCAGCCGCATGTTCATTGCCGTAAAATCCGGATATATGGACCCAGCGTATCCGTTGCTATGTGTGGAGCAGGCCATGCCAACACCATGCCTAAACCTGCCCCTTTGAGGCACGAACGAAAATCTTTCTTTCCAACGAAAGGCTTCGGCGCCACGGTTAACACATTCTACGATCCTGGCATTTCCTAAATTAGGACCTCCGGAAGGATCATCATCAAAAGGCATTACGAGGTTTTTCAACCTTAGCTCGACGGGATCTAGCTTTAATTCTCTTGCAATATGATCTATGTTTATCTCGGTAATAACATGTATTTGAGGGGAACCATAGCCTCTGCAGGCACCCGATGGAGTCGTATTAGTGCAAACAGTCATTCCTCTAAATGTTTGGTTAGGGATGCGATAAAGCCTAAAGACTTTTTTGCCCATTGCCGTCGTAACACGATGGGCACCTGTTGTATAGGCTCCTGCATCTGTTATTACATCAACCTCACGACCTATAAAACTTCCATTTTTCGAAACCATTGTCTTAACTTTGCCAATTGTTGCTGCACGAGTCCGCGTTGTTAAGATAGTTTCTCTGCGACTTAGCGACAATTTCACAGGGCGACCCAAATCTTTAGCCACATAGGCACAAATAGGTTCGAGAATTACTTCTTGTTTGCCGCCGAAGGTCCCACCCATAGGCACCTTAATTACCCTAACCTTATTAAGGGGACAATCTAAAACTTTAGATACAATATATCTGACGCCGAAAATAAGCTGACACGGCGACAGTACAGTCACAATGCCTCCAGGTTCCGTGTAAGCTATACATGCGTGGGGTTCGAGAGCTGCATGATGTATTTTTTGCGTGTGTACTTCATCTTCTACGGTCAAAAAATCAGCCGCATTACATTCAATTTCATCGAGCTTACCGCAGGAGAGGTTGACCTCTAGATACTCCTTAGCAACAATGTTATCCCTCAATGCTTTAATGGGATCTACGACAGGAACAAGCTCATCATATTGGACCTTAAGCTTGCTAACGCCTTCTTCGGCAGCACCCTCGGACTCGGCCACTACAGCAGCTACCCTGTCGCCCACATATTTAACATGGTTTGAAAATAGGATTTCGTCTTCTACGTCCGTTTGGCCTGGATAAAAAATAGCACTGTTGTATGGAATTTTAGGAGAATTGAACCAGCTATACACTTTCACGACGCCGCTAACCGATTCAGTTTCTTTTGTATCGATAGTCTTAACAAAAGCATTGGCATAAGGAGAAAGAAGAAGCTTAATATGGAGCATTCCTCTCGTGTCGATGTCGTCAATATATTTTATCGCTGCAGTCGCCTTTTCCCTGGCATCAATTCTGGTAATATTCTGCCCAATATATCTGTAGACATCTCTTTGAACTTTATTTTTTATATTGGTTTCAACGTTCACCATATACACCTCGATCCAAATAAAACATCTAAGACATCAATACCAAGACCCCTTACGGCTGTTCGCTTGTATGTCCTAGACGGCCTGTCTGGTATAGCTTGATCTACCGCATTGGTCAAAAGATCCAGGAAAGGTCCTACAGGAAAATCTTTGGCGCTTATGCCGTTCAACTTGCTTTCTATATCTGTAACTCGAACTGAACGGGGGCCCAAGGTACCTAGACAAACCTCAACATCGCTCAAAGTTTCTCCGCTAAACTTGACAGACATAGCTAAATTGAGACGCGATATAGTGACGCGCTTTCGACTTCCAACTTTTACAAACGCCGACCGTACATTTCGCTGTATGGGTATATGAAAAGCCCATATTACTTCACAAGGCCTTAATGTACTAACTCCCACGTCTTCTATAACGTCCGATACAGAGATCATTCTGGATTGACCATTAGGGCCCAAGATCTCAACCTCAGCGCCAAGCAAGGTCAACACGGGCAAGGAATCGGCCGCAGGCGAAGCATTTGCTACATTACCGCCAATGGTCGCCCTATTTCGAATTTGCACGGAACCAACCTGAGATGCAGCCATAGATAGGGCATGTGCATATTTTTTAATGAATTGGTCTCTTGCAATATCGGAAAATGTAGCTGTTGCTCCCACAATAACCTTATCTTCGACCATCTGAATTGCATTCATGCCGCTCACGTGCGTTATATCGATATACGCAAAGCCTCTTGACTTGCCTTCAAGGGCAGGCAGTACATCCGTGCCGCCAGCAACAAAGCGCGTGTCGTTGTTCATTTGTGACAAGCACTCAACAAGCTCTTCTTTATCTTTTGGCATTAAATTCATGATATCTAAAGACATTTTTTACCTGCACCCTCTCTAACAATCTGCTCCACTGCTTTAACTATCGGGAGGTAGCCGGTACATCGGCACAAGTTTCCTTCTATTGCGATGCATATCTCTTCAGCTGTAGGATTTGGGTTTTCGTTAAGCAAGGCTTTGACTGCCATAATCATGCCTGGAGTGCAAAAGCCACATTGAATGGCATCGTTTTCGATAAAGGCTCTCTGAATTGCATCCAATTCCCCATCTTTGTTTAATCCTTCCAGCGTCGTTATTTCATGTCCATGTGCCTGAAGGGCAAATACAGTACATGCGGTGACGGCTTTGCCGTCCAATAAAACGGTACAGGCTCCACACTCACCCTCGCCGCAACCTTCTTTAACACTTGTAAGTCCTTTCGATCTTAAAAAATCGATTAACCTTGTGCTCGGATCTACATCAATAAATTCCGTCTTCCCGTTTAAAATTACTTTTATTTCCATTTCGAGCTCTCCTTCAAAAGCTGCCTTTGTATTCTTCGTTAATATGACATGCTGCCGTCGATAAAACGTCAAAAATATTCTCCAGATATACATAAATCCTGCAACTTCATGTCGTACGGCTCAGGTTCAATATCTCTGGCTAACAAGCGATTGACAACTAAATGTGACATAGGATAATTAAAGCAATTCGATATTCACATTTTGTTTGGGGGGATTAGGAATGAAGAGGTTTTTCGCATCAGCATTTATCTGCGTGATGATTTGCGCATTTTTCGTGCTGCCAGCGTTAGCAAATGCTCCCTATCACATCGGCATTTGCACCGAGACGGTATCGCAGGCCGAGGATGACTTGCGGGGAGCGGAGCGAGCTATACGTGATTATGGCGACGTAGCTCACGGCGGCATGATCCAACACATCACATACCCTGATAACTTCATGCAGGAGATGGAGACGGTAATAAGCCAAATTGTGGGCCTAGCCGATGATCCTTTGATGAAAGCTATAATCGTTAACAATGCAATCCCCGGCACAACCGAGGCTTTCAGGCGTATAAAGGAAAAAAGGCCGGACATTTTGTGCATCGCGGGAGAGGCGCATGAAGACCCGGGAGTTATCGGCTCCGTAGCAGACCTAATCACCAATGTCAATAACATTCACAGGGGATATTTGATCCCTATGGCAGCTAAAAAGATGGGCGCGACCGAATTCGTCCACATCTCCTTCCCCCGCCATATGAGCTATGAGCTCCTTTCAAGAAGGCGCAACATTATGGAGGCGGCATGCAAGGATATAGGCCTCAAGTTCCACTTCGAGACAGCTCCGGATCCGGTGAGCGACGTAGGAGTAGCCGGAGCTCAGCAATTCATACTCGAAAAGGTCCCCGCATGGCTGCAAAAGTATGGCAAAAACACGGCATTTTTC